>Ga0315900_10000719_pt1 | contig 55471 bp, 49 predicted proteins | sample LakEriMetagenome_FD_203521 | JGI IMG/M metagenome (GOLD analysis project Ga0315900, IMG submission 203521) | Freshwater fungal communities from buoy surface, Lake Erie, Ohio, United States - Buoy 12 MA114 | ecosystem: Environmental > Aquatic > Freshwater > Lake > Lake biofilm | place: USA: Lake... | reverse complement strand
CGACAGGATCGTATCGATCAGTTGCTGCTGGTAGGAACCCAGCGGACGAATGTCGAGCGTGATTGGTCCGCTACTGACTATGAGAACTCCTGTCGACTCTCTGCCGAGGCTCTGAGTAACCGGTCCCAACAGGCTCACTCCACCGTGACGCTCTTGGCCAGATTGCGCGGCTTGTCCACATCGGTGCCCCGCGCACAGGCCGTGTGGTACGACAAGAGCTGCAGGGGCACCACATGCAGGATGGGTGAGAGCACGCCGTAGTGCTCGGGCATGCGGATCACATGCACGCCTTCGCTGCTTTCGATGCGGGTGTCGCCATCGGCCAGCACATAGAGCACGCCGCCGCGGGCGCGCACTTCCTGCATATTGCTTTTCAGCTTTTCCAGCAACTGGTCGTTGGGGGCCACCGTGACCACCGGCATGGCGCTGGTGACGAGGGCCAAGGGACCATGCTTGAGTTCACCGGCGGCATAGGCTTCGGCGTGGATGTAGGTGATCTCTTTGAGCTTGAGCGCGCCTTCGAGCGCAATGGGGTAGTGCGTGCCGCGGCCGAGGAAGAGCGCGTTTTCCTTGCTGGCAAATTCCTGCGCCCAGGCGATGACCTGCGGCTCCAGCACCAGTACCGCTTGCAGGGCGGCGGGCAAGTGGCGCATGGCCTTGAGGTGCGCCGCTTCTTCGGCCTCGCTCAGGCGGCCTTGGGTCTGCGCCAGCGCCAGCGTCAGCAAAAACAGGCCCGCCAGCTGGGTGGTGAAGGCCTTGGTCGAGGCCACGCCGATCTCGGCCCCGGCGCGGGTCACGTAGGCGTGTTTGCATTCGCGCACCATGGCGCTGGTGGCCACGTTGCAGATGGTGAGCGTGTGCGCCATGCCCAAGCTTTGGGCGTGGCGCAGCGCGGCCAAGGTGTCGGCAGTCTCGCCGCTTTGGGTGATGGTGACGACCAGGGTGCGCGGGTCGGGCACCGATTGGCGGTAGCGGTATTCGCTGGCGATCTCGACCTGGCAGGGCACTTGGGCAATCGCTTCGATCCAGTACTTGGCCACGCAGCCGCTGTAGTAGCTGGTGCCGCAGGCCAGAATCAGCACCCGGTCGATCGCCTTGAAGGTGCTGTAGGCCCCGTCGCCAAACAGCTCGGGCGTGATGCCTTCCACGCCTTCGAGGGTGTCGGCAATCGCCCGGGGTTGCTCGAAGATTTCTTTTTGCATGTAGTGGCGGTAGGGCCCCAGTTCGGCCGCGCCACTGTGGGCATGCACGGTCTTCACGGTGCGGGTCACGGCCTTGTGCTCGCGGTCCACCACCCAGTACTTGCCCAGCTGGATGTCAACCACATCGCCCTCTTCCAGATAAACGATCTGGTCGGTCACGCCCGCCAAGGCCATGGCGTCGCTGGCGAGAAAGGTTTCGCCCTGGCCCACACCCAGGATCAGCGGAGAGCCGGCGCGCGCGCCGATCACCCGCTGTGGCTCGTCCTTGTGGAACACCGCGATCGCATAGGCGCCCTGCAGCTGGCCGATGGCGCTCTTGACGGCTTCAAACAGGTCGCCGTCGTACACGCTGTCGACCAGGTGGGCAATGACTTCGGTGTCGGTCTGGCTGGCGAACACATAGCCGCGCGCTTGCAGGGCCGCGCGCAACTCTTCGTGGTTTTCAATGATGCCGTTGTGCACCAGGGCCACGCGGCCGGGTTTGCCGTCCGCCGCGCCCGTGCCGTGGCTGAAGTGCGGGTGCGCGTTGTGCACCGCGGGCGCGCCGTGCGTGGCCCAGCGGGTGTGGGCGATGCCGGTACCGCCTTCGATGTGGTCGGTGCTCACCTGGTCCATCAGCTCGGCCACGCGCGCGGTGCTGCGGGCGCGCTGCAGGCCGCCCGTGCCGCCGCTCAGGCTGGCGGCATGCACCGCCACGCCACAGGAGTCATAGCCCCGGTATTCCAGCCTTTGCAGGCCCTGCACGAGAACGGGAACGATGTTGCGCTGAGAGACGGCGCCGACGATGCCACACATGGATGGGCTCCAAAACAAGAGGGATGACCACGATGGTAGAGGAGCGCCATAGAAATATTAGATTAATTTAAATTAATTTTCCGTTTTTTATTTCATTACCACACCGAAAAGGAATTTTGTTTCAATAAAATACGTTTCATGGAATCCAACACGCTTGATGCCATCGATCTGCAGCTGCTCGACAGCCTGCAACACGACGCCAGCCTGAGCAATGTGGCGCTGGCCGAGAAAGTTCATGTTTCACCGCCCACCTGCCTGCGCCGCGTCAAGCGCCTGATCGAAGGCGGCTGGATCGAGCGCCAGGTGGCCATCCTCAGCCGCGACCGACTGGGCCAGGGCTTGCAGGCGATGGTGGAAGTGACGCTGGACCGCCAGGGTGCCGAACACCTGGACGCCTTCGAGGCCCGTGCCGTGGCCGAAGCCGCGGTGCAGCAGTGCTGGCGCGTCTCCCCAGGGCCGGATTTCATGCTCGTGGTCCACGCGCCGGACATGGCGGGCTACCTGGCGCTGACGCAAAGGCTGTTCACCCAGGACGCGAATGTGCGCAATGTCAAAGCGTTCTTTGCCACCAAGCGGGCCAAGTTCGGAACGCAGCAGGTTTTGCCGGGCCTCTAGCGGAGGCAGCGGGCAGGGGCCATGGTTTCGCGGCCGGCGGCCGCGCCTACTTTTTCTTGGCCGGGCGCTGCCAGTGGGGAATGCTGACCTGCTTGCCGCGCGCCACGCTCAGGGCCCCCGGCTCGGTGCTCTTGGTGATCGTCGAGCCGCCGCCCACCGTGCCGCCCGCGCCAATGGTGACCGGGGCCACCAGCACGCAGTTGCTGCCGATGTGCACATCGGCCTCGATCACGGTGCGGTGTTTGTTGGCGCCGTCGTAATTGGCGGTGATGCTGCCCGCGCCGTAGTTCACACGCTCGCCCACGGTGGCGTCACCCAGATACGCCAGGTGGTTGGCTTTGGCCCCCTGGGCCAGGGTGGAATTCTTCACTTCGACAAAGTTGCCAATGTGCACCTCGGCGGCCAGCTGCGCGCCGGGGCGCAGACGGGCGAACGGTCCGATGAGGGCGCCCTCGCCCACCGTCACCCCCAGTTTCTCGCCGTCGATGTGGGTGAAGGGGTGGATCACCGCACCCGCCGCGATGCTGCAGTTGGCGATCACGCAGTGGGCACCGATGCGCACCCCCTCGCCCAGTGCGACACGGCCCTCGAAGAGGCAGTTGACATCGATCTCCACGTCCTGGCCACATCGCAGTTCGCCGCGCAGGTCGAAACGCGACGGGTCCTTCAAGCGCACGCCATCGCCCATCAGGCGCTCGGCCTGGCGGCGCTGGTAAGCCCGCTCGAGCTCGGCCAGCTGCAGCGGGCTGTTGACGCCCGCCACCTGCACCGCATCGCGGATGGTGTGCGCCACCACGGGCACGCCGTCGGCCACGGCAAACTTCACGATGTCGGTGAGGTAGTACTCGTTTTGCGCATTGCGGTTGTCCAGCCGCGCCAGCCAGGCCTTCAGGCGCCGGGCCGGCACCGCCATGATGCCGCTGTAGATTTCACGGATGGCGCGCTGCGTGTCGTCCGCGTCCTTGTGCTCAACGATCGCATGCACCGAACCGCTGGGGCTGCGCACGATGCGGCCGTAGCCGCTCGGATCGTCCATCTCGAGCGTCAACAGGGCCAGCTGCTCGCCGGCACACTGGGCCACCAGGGCCTGCAGCGTGTCCGCCTGGGTCAGCGGCACATCGCCCGAGAGCACCACCACCACACCATCGTCGGCGAGCACGGGCACCGCTTGCTGCACGGCATGGCCCGTACCCAGCTGCGGCTCCTGGCGCACAAAGCGCAGCGCCAGGCCCTGCGCACGCGGGCCCAGGGCGGCTTCGACTTCGTCGGCCCCATGCCCGGTGATCACCACCGCCGAGCGCGCCTGCAATTGCTCGGCCGTGGCCAGCACATGCGCCAGCAAAGGCCGCCCCGCCAGGTCCTGCAGCACCTTGGGGCGACGGCTTTTCATGCGGGTGCCTTTGCCTGCCGCCATGATGACCACGTCCAGCGCGGTCTGGGCCCTTGCATTCGTGTTGGTCTCGGTCATGTCTGCTTTCTCACTGACGGCTTTCGGTGTGGATTATCCCCCGGGCCAGGCGATCGCCTGGCGAACCCTGCGGTGATCGCAAAACGTTCACAATGCCGGCACCATGAAAGCATTCCATTGGCTCGCCCTGCTGGCACTGCTGCTGTTGCAGGGCTGCAGCGCCATCAAGCTGGGCTACAACCAGGCCCCGACCCTGGGCTACTGGTGGCTCGACAGCCAGATTTCGCTGGAGGACAACCAGCAGCCGCAGGTCAGGGAGGCCTTGGGCCAGCTCCACCGCTGGCACCGCGAACAGGAACTGCCGGTCTATGCCGCGCTGCTGGTCAAGCTGCAGGGCCTGGCCACGCGCGACGTGGAGGCCCAACAGGTCTGCGACGTCTGGTCGGATGCCGCCAGCGCGGTCGATCGCCTGATGGCCCAGGCGGCGCGCCAGGCGGCGCCCATCGCGGTGCAGCTGCAGCCGCAGCAGCTGCGGCATCTGGCCCGCCATTGGGAGCAAAGCAACGAAGCCTGGGAGAAAGAATGGCTGGCGGGGTCGGCACCGGACCGGTTCAAACGCCGTCTGGACCGGATCGCCGCGCGCTATGGCGACTTCTATGGCAACCTGACCGAGCCGCAGGTCGAACTGCTGCGCCAGCAGCTGCAAAAATCCGCCTGGAATCCGGAGTGGGGCCGGCGCGACCGCCTGCGCCGGCAGAACCTGCTGCTGAGCACCCTGCAAAGACTGCCCCAAGGGCACAGCCCGGCGCAGGCCGAAGCCGCCTTGCAGGCGGTCTGGCAGCAGTGGCTGGCACCCGCGGCCGAGGCTGACCGGCGTCTGTACGCGGAATTTTCGGCACAGGCCTGCCGGCATCTGGCGGAACTGCACAACAGCACCAGTGCCGAGCAGCGGCAACGCGCGGTGCGTCGCCTGCGGGCCTACGAGCGGGACTTGCGCGAACTCGCGGGCCGGCCCTGAAGGGGCCGTGCAGGCGCTCAGGCCTGCAAGGACTGCCACATCTCCATGTCGCGCTCGGCCGTCCAGATGCGCGGGTTCTTGATGCCGCTGGCCTCGTCGTAAGCGCGCGAGACATCGAAGGGCAGGCAGTGCTCGTAGATGAACACATGGCCGAACAGGGGGTCCATGCGCTTGCGCGTATGGGCCATGGCGGCCTTGAGGTCCATGCCGGCGGCCACGGCTTCCTTGCCCGCCTGGTAGAGGGTCTCGACCCAGCGCTGGGTGTAGTCCAGCGCCTTGTTGACGTTGGCGTTGCCCTTCATGGCTTCGCCACGACCGGGCACGATGTATTCGGCTTTGAGCGCACGCAAGGCCTCGAGCGTGGCCGGCCACTCCTCGAGCTGGGCGTCACCGGTGTAGACGCCGGCTTCGTATTCGACCAGGTCGCCGCTGAACAGCACTTTTTCTTCTTCCACCCAGGCGATGGTGTCGCCCCGGGTGTGGCCCGGGCCCGGGTGCCAGATCTGCACCACCACGCCGCCCAGGTTGATGCTGAGCTTGCCCGGCACCTCCCCCTTGACCGGGTTGCCACCGCCCACCACCATGGTCGGCCAGGTCAGGCCGGGCACGGTGTCGGCACCGCGGAACAGGCGCGGAAAGCGCTCCATCTCGCTCTTCATGTCCTGCGCGCCGCGCTCCTGGATCAATTCCAGCGTGCCCTGGCTGGCGATGATCTCGGTCGCGCCCTCGGCGGCGTAGGCATAGGCGCCCAGCACGCGCACCGCGTGGTAATGGGTCAGCAGCACGTACTTGATGGGCAGGTCGCTGACGGTGCGGATTTTCTGGATCAGGTCCTGCGCCATGGCCGGGGTGGCGGTGGCGTCGCTGACCATGATGAAACGGTCGCCGATGATGACGCCCGAGTTCGGGTCTCCCTCGGCGGTGTAGGCCCAACAATGCTTGCTGAGCTGCTCGAAGGTGATCTTCTTGTCTTGCAGGTCGGCCTGGCTGGCAAAGGCTTTGGACATGGGGTCTCCGTGAGGGATGGGATCGGTAAATTTTACCTAAACGTAACGCATTACGGATAGTTAAATCAGCTCAGGCCTTGGTCGAGCATCGCCACCACCTCTTCGGCAAAGGCCGCATAGCTCATCGGGCCGCCCGGGCGCAGCCAGGTGAAGGTCCAGTTGATCATGCCCAGCAACATCATGGTCTGGGCCGTCTGGTTGGCCGCCGTCAGGCGCGCGGGGTAGGCCCGCCTCAGAAAGCGCGTCATGGCCGCCACGATGTCGCGCTGGCGGTTGAGGATCAGCTCCCGGGCGGACGTCCCGCCCAGCGCCGCATCGGGCTGGTCGCTGAGGAATTTGGTGTCGTTGAGCAGGGCCGCATGGCGGGTGGCCGAGGTTTCGTACTCCTGCAGGAAAGAACGCACCAGGGCGTGCAGGGCCGCGCGGTCGTCGAGGTTCTGGCGCTGGGCCTTGGCCTCGGTCTGCGCGATCAGGGCCAGCAAACGCTGGGTGTGACGGTCGAGCAGGTCAAACAGGATCGCGTCCTTGCTCTCGTAGTAGTGGTAGAGCCGGGCCTTGGAGGTGCCGCAGGCGGTGGCGATCTCGTTCATGCTGGCCGCCGGGTAGCTGCGGTCGGCAAAACACTGCGCCGCGATGTCGAGGATCGCGTCGCGCTTGATGTCGTGGGTGGCGGATTTGGGGCGTGCCATACAGGTGCAGGTGATCAGACTGGCCAGACCACGCCGTTGTCGTTGAGGATGGCGTCGAGGGGTTCGTCATGGGGCTCGGGCTCGAAATCGTCCACATAGCCCTGGGTGTATCCCAGGCCCACGGTGAAGGGCTTGGGCTGCAGGCTGGCGAGGGTGCGGTCGTAAAAGCCGCCCCCATAGCCCAGGCGGTAGCCGCCGGCGCTGTAGCCCACGCAGGGAACAAACAGCAAGGTGGGCACGATGATCTCGGTGTCCTTGGGCTTGGGGATGCCATAGGCGTCCTCCTCCATCGGGCAGCCAGGATACCAGGCGTGGAAGGTCAAGGTCTTGTGGACCTTGTCGACCACCGGCATGCCAATGCGCCGCCGCAGCGGCTGGTCCATCAGCTCGGCGTCTTCCTTCCAGCGGTGCAGCACCGGCAGCGGGTCAAACTCGCCCTTGATCGGCCAGTAGGCACCGATCACGGTGTCGGCGCGTCCCACCAGCCAGATGCGCATGACGCGCTGCAGCGCTTCGGCACGCTCGAGCCGGTCGGGCAAATTCAGTCTTTCTTCAATCAGGGTCTGACGCAGGGCTTTCTTGGCCTGAGCTTTGTCCATAATCGGGCATGCCTTCTTTCAAGCGATTGCCTTCCATTCTGACACTGCCCGGTGTCCTCGCCTTCTGTCTGCTCTCCAGCGCCCTGGCCCAGACCCATCCTCGCGCTGACGAGGCCTTGCTCGAAATGCACCAGGCCTCGCGCAAGATGGACCGCAACCGCCTGGCCACCCTGCTGCCCCAGGTCCAGGGCCACCCGCTGGAACCGCTGGCGGCCTATTGGGAACTGCGCAGCCGCCTGGACACCGCCAGCGAGACGGAAATCCAGTCCTTTCTGAGCCGCTACGCCGGCACCTATTACGAAGACCGCTTGCGCAACGACTGGCTGCTGCAGCTTGGCCGCCGCCGTGACTGGTCTGCGATCGCGGTGGAGTACCCCAAATACCGCATGCAGGATGACCGCGAGGCACGCTGCTACGCGCTGGCCGCCGATGCCGTGCTGAGCAAACGCGATGTGGCCCAGGAGGCCCTGCGGCTCTGGCATGCCCAGCGCGAGGCCGACGACGGCTGCACCTGGCTGGTCGAGCACCTGCACGCCAGCCGCCGCGTCAACGGCCTGGACCTCTGGCGCAAGGCCCGTCTGGCCACAGACGCCAACCGGCCCAAGGCCGCCAAGGACGCGGTCGACATCGAAGCACCGCGCCTGTCCGAGCAGATCGGCCTGATCTTCAGCGACCCGGACAAATACCTCGACAAACGCATCGTCGCCGTCACCCGCAACCGCAAGGAACTGGCGGTGCTGGCCCTGATCCGCCTGGCCGCCAGCGACCCCGACAAGGCCGCCGATTGGCTCGACAGGCGCTGGAGCCTGATGCTGACCAGCGAAGAGAAAAACTGGACCTGGGGGGTGATTGGCAAGCAGGCCACACAGAAGCTGCAGGACAACGCGAGCGCCCATTTCGCGCGGGTGCAAAAGGACAGCGACCTCAGCGATGAGCTGTTGACCTTCAAGGTGCGCGCTGCGTTGCGGGCGGGGCAGTGGCGCCAGGTCCTGTCGGCCACCGAGGCCATGAGCGCCGAGGCCCTGAAAGACCCGACCTGGACCTACTGGCGCGCCCGTGCCTTGCTGGCCACGGCCGAGCACGACAGCCAGCGGCTGCAGGCGCAGGACCTGCTGCGCAGCATCGCCAGCGTGCGTGGCTTTTATGAACAGCTGGCCTTGGAAGAGCTGGGCCAGCGGATCACCGTGCCTGCGCCGCCGCCCCCGCTCACGCCGCTGGAAAAAGGCCAGGCCTTTGCCAACCCGGGGCTGCAGCGCGCGCTCTATGCGATCCAGCTCGGACTGCGGCCCGAGGGCAACCGCGAGTGGAACTACACCACCAACCTGCACACGCCCGGCGGCATGAGCGACCGCGAGCTGCTGGCCGCCGCCGACCTGGCCTGCCAGCGCCAGGTCTGGGACCGCTGCATCAACACCAGCGAACGCACCAAGGGCGTGATCGACTTCGAACAGCGCTTTCCCATGCCCTTGCGCGAGACCGTGGTCCGGCGGGCCAACGGCATCGGCCTGGACCCGGCCTATGTGTATGGCCTGATCCGCCAGGAAAGCCGCTTCATCATGGACGCCCGCTCCCATGTGGGGGCCTCGGGCCTGATGCAGGTGATGCCCGCCACCGCCAAATGGACCGCCAAAAAAATCGGCCTCAACGACTTCCGGCCAGAGCAGATCACCGACAAGGAAACCAATGTGGCCATCGGCACCGGTTACCTCAAGCTGGTGCTCGACGATTTCGCCGGCTCCATGCCCTTGGCGGCCGCCGCCTACAACGCCGGTCCCAGCCGGCCGCGCCGCTGGCGCAACGGGCCGGTGCTTGAAGCAGCCATCTGGGCGGAAAACATCCCCTTCCTTGAAACCCGCGATTACGTGAAAAAGGTGCTCTCCAACACCACCAACTACGCGGCCATCATCACCGGCCAGCCGCAGTCGCTCAAGGCACGCCTGGGGATGGTGGGGCCGCGCGCCGCCAACGCGCCGGCCGAGAACACCGACCTGCCCTGAATCAGATCCGGCCCACCTCGACCAGGCAGTCGTAGAACACCGGCGCACGGCCCAGATCGGTGAGCTTCTGGCTGGTCAGCTCGTTGACATTGGTGCCGTTGAGGCCCAGCTTTCGCCACCAGATGCCCATGCCATTGACCACGCCCGGGCGCGCCCGCTCGCACACGCGGGCCTTGCAGCGGTAGCGGCCACGGTCATTGAAAACCTCGACCACGGCGCCATCGGCAATGCCGCGGGCCTCGGCGTCTCGGGGGTGGATTTCCAGCACCGGCTCGGTTTCCATGTCGCGCAGGCTTTGCACATTGACAAAGGTCGAGTTGAGGAAATGGCGCGCCGGCGGCGAGATCATGGCCAGCGGATAGCGCGGGTCGCTGCCCGGCAGCTCGTGGTTGGGCAGGTGGTCGGGCAGGCCGTCGAGCCCCTGGTCGGCCAGGCGCTGGCTGAAAAACTCGCATCGCCCCGAAGGCGTGGGAAAGCCGCCTTGGGCAAAGGGCGCATCGGGCACCGGCAGGCTGGCAAAGCCGTGTTCGAGCAGCACCGCAAAATCGCGCTCGTCGCCCAGCGCGCTGCGACACAGCTGCTCATCGGTCTCGGCAAAACACGGGTGGTCAAAGCCCATGCGCGCGGCCAGCGCCCGAAAAATATCGGTGTTGGTGCGGGCCTCGCCCACAGGCGCGATGGCGGGCCGATTGAGCAGCACATCGGTGTGGCCGTAGGTGGTGTGGATGTCCCAGTGCTCGAGCTGCGTGGTGGCGGGCAGGATGTAGTCGGCGTGATCGGCCGTGTCGGTGCGAAAGTGCTCCAGCACCACGGTGAACAGGTCTTCGCGGGCAAAGCCCTGCACCACCTTGCCGGAGTCGGGGGCGACCGCCACCGGATTGCTGTTGTAGACCACCAGCGCTTCGATCCTCGGCCCGAAATCGGGGGAGGCCTGGCGCAGCAGGTCATCGCCGATGGTGCTCATGTTGATGGTGCGCGGGCGACGCTCGCCCAACAGGTCGGGCCGCTGCAAGGTGGCGCGGCGCACCGGGAAATGCCCCGAGCTGCTCATGAGCAAGCCCCCGGCGCGCTGGCGCCAGGCGCCGGTGAGTGCCGGCAGACAGGCGATGGCCCGCACGGCATTGCCACCGCCACGCACCCGCTGCATGCCGTAGTTCAGGCGGATGGCCGCCGGCTGGGTGGTTCCCCAGTCGCGGGCCAGGCGGCGGACCTGCTCGACCGGGATGTCGCAAACCGCGGCAGCGCGCTCGGGCGGCCACTGCAGCGCGCGCTCGCGCAAAAGCGGCCAGCCCAGGGTGTAGCGGTCGATGTAGTCCTGATCGAGCCAGCCGTGCACGATCAGCTCGTGCATCACGGCCAGCGCCAGCGCCGCGTCGGTGCCGGGTCGCAGGGCAATGTGCTCGTGGCACTTGTCGGCGGTTTCGCTCTTGCGCGGATCGATGCACACCAGCCGCGCCCCGTGGCGCTTGGCCTCCTGGGCGAGGCGCCAGAAGTGCAGGTTGGAGCCGATCGAGTTGCTGCCCCAGATGACGATCAGCTGGGACTCGGCGAAGAACTGCACCTTCATGCCCACCTTGTCGCCCAGCGTCTGCGTCAGGCCCTCGGCCCCGGCGGATGCACAGATGGTGCGGTCCAGCAAGGAAGCCCCCAGCTGGTGAAAAAACCGCGCCGACATCGACTCGCCCTGCACCAGGCCCATGGTGCCTGCATAGCTGTAGGGCAGGATGGCCTGCGGATCGCGGGCGGCAATGGCCTGCAGGCGGGCGGCGATGTCATCGAGGGCCTCGTCCCAGCCGACCGGCTCGAACTGGCCACTGCCTTTGGGGCCCCGGCGTTTCAAGGGCTGCAAGACCCGCTCAGGGTGGTAGGTGCGCTCGGTGTAGCGCGAAACCTTGGTGCAGAGCACCCCATCGGTCAGGGCGTGGGCCGGGTTGCCCTGCACCTGGATGGCGCGCCCGTTCTCCACCGTGGTCAGCAGGGCGCAGGTGTCGGGGCAATCGTGCGGGCAGGCGCCGCGCACCACAGAAGCAACGATGTCGGTCATGCAGCCATTGTGGCGCAGACCCGTGCGGGCGTCGCGTCGGCCCCAGGCACCCGTGAAAACCCGCAATGCGGCGCGAGATGTCGCTGCGTGTATGGCAGGCTGGGGCCAGGACGGCTAGACTCTTTCCCATGAAGCTGAACGAATCCATCCTGTCCGATGCCGCCAGCATCGCGGCCATCCGCAAAGACATCCACGCCCATCCCGAGCTGTGCTTCGAGGAAGTGCGCACCGCCGACGTGGTCGCGGCCAAGCTCACCGAATGGGGCATCCCCATCCACCGCGGCATGGGCACCACCGGGGTGGTCGGCATCGTGCATGGGCGTGACGGCGGCGCCTGCGGGCGCGCTGTGGGCCTGCGCGCCGACATGGACGCCCTGCCCATGCAGGAATTCAACACCTTCGCCCATGCCAGCAAGCACGCGGGCAAGATGCACGCCTGCGGCCACGATGGCCACACCGCCATGCTGCTGGCGGCGGCCAAGCACTTCTCCCAGCACCGCGACTTCGATGGCACCGTCTACCTGATCTTCCAGCCGGCCGAAGAGGGCGGCGGCGGTGCCCGCGAGATGATCCAGGACGGTCTGTTCGACCAGTTCCCGATGCAGGCCGTCTTCGGCATGCACAACTGGCCAGGCGCCCCTGTGGGCACCTTTGCCGTGAGCCCCGGTCCGGTCATGGCCTCGAGCAACGAATTCAAGATCACCATCCGCGGCAAGGGCAGCCACGCGGCCCTGCCGCACAACGGCATCGACCCGGTGCCCATCGCCTGCCAGATGGTGCAGGGCTTTCAGACCATCATCACCCGCAACAAAAAGCCGGTGGACGCGGGCGTCATCTCGGTCACCATGATCCATGCGGGTGAAGCCACCAATGTGGTGCCCGATTCCTGCGAACTGCAGGGCACGGTGCGCACCTTCACCCTGGAAGTGCTCGACATGATCGAGTCCCGCATGAAGCAGGTGGCCGAATCGATCTGCCAGGCCTTCGGCGCGCAGTGCGAATTCGTCTTCGAACGCAACTACCCGCCCACCGTCAACAGCCCGGCCGAAGCCGAGTTTGCGCGCCAGGTCATGCAGTCCATCGTGGGCGAGGCCAACGTCATGGTGCAGGAACCCACCATGGGCGCGGAAGATTTTTCTTACATGCTGCAGGCCAAGCCCGGCGCCTATGTATTCATCAGCAACGGCGACGGCGCACACCGCGAGATGGGCCACGGCGGCGGCCCCTGCACCCTGCACAACCCGAGCTACGACTTCAACGACGACCTGATCCCGCTGGGCGGCACCTACTGGGTCGAACTGGCCACGCGCTGGCTGACCCAGGCCGCCAAGGCCTGAAGCCCTGTCCGACCCGGCCCGGGCCCTGCCCGGTCGGCCTCGGACGGATTCAGTGAACGCCAGCGGCATCGCGGGCGCATGTCGGGTGCGTGACACGCCGGCGTGGGGAATTCCCTGTGGCCTGTCCCCTCACAGCTGTTGCATATTCGAAACCTTTACTGTCTCTGTTCCGTGAGGTTGATCCCATGCACCACATCCCCCTGCAACGCTGCGCCCTGACCCTGGTTTCTGCCGCCTGCCTGTTCCTGGCGGGTCAGGCACAGGCCAAGACCTTCAAATGGTCGAGCGCCAGCGACATCCCCACACTGGACATCCATTCACAGAACAACGCCCTGGGCAACGGGGTCCATGCCTCGATCTACGACTCCCTGGTCTACTACAACAGCAAGACCTTCAAGGTCGAACCGCGCCTGGCCACCAGCTGGCGCGAGGTGACGCCCACGCAAGTGCGCTTCAACCTGCGCAAAGGGGTCAAATTCAGCGATGGCAGCGACCTGACCGCCGACGATGTGGTCTTCTCGATCGATCGGGCCCGCTCCAGGACCTCGAACTTCCAGATCTACACCCAGGGCATCGCCCGCGCGGTCAAGGTGGACGCACACACCGTGGACGTCATCCTCAGTGGCCCCAACCCGGTGCTGCTCAACCAGATGACCGAGCTGCGCATCATGAGCAAGGCCTGGGCGGAAAAGAACAAATCGCTCGAACCCAAGGACATCCGCACCAAGGACGAGACCTTCGCCCACCGCAACGCCATGGGCAGCGGCCCCTTCATGGTCAAGGAGTGGCAACCCGACCAGCGCCTGGTGCTGGTGAAGAACCCCAACTGGTGGGGCTGGAAGGATGCGCCGTCCAACGTCACCGAAATCGTCTACACCCCCATCAAGAACGAAGCCACGCGTGCCGCGGCCCTGCTCTCGGGCGAGGTCGACTTCGTGCTCGACCCCAGCCCGCAGGACCTGGCGCGCATGCGCGCCAACCCCAACCTGAAGGTGATCGACGGTGTGGAGAACCGCACGATCTTCCTGGGCATGGACCAGTTCCGGGACGAACTGCCTGGCTCCAACGTCAAGGGCAAGAACCCGCTCAAGGATGTCAAGGTGCGCAAGGCGCTCTACCAGGCCATCGACATCGACACCATCAACAAGGTCACCATGCGCGGCCTCAGCCAGCCCACCGGTGCGCTGGTCTCGCCGCAGGTGGCCGGCTGGACCGAAGGGGTGCACAAGCGTTTCCCGTACTCCCCCGACGAAGCCCGCAAGCTGCTGGCCGAAGCGGGCTACCCGCAAGGCTTTGAAGTCGACTTCGCCTGCCCCAACAACCGCTACATCAACGACGAGGAAATCTGCCAGGCCGTGACCGCCATGTGGGCCAAGGTGGGCGTCAAGGCCAAGCTGCGCACGCTGCCACTGGTCACCTATTTCCCGATGATCCAGCGCTACGAAGCCAGCATCTACATGCTGGGCTGGGGCGTGCCCACCTTTGATGCGCTCTACAGCCTGCAGTCCCTCACCCGCAGCGTTGGCACCGGCGGTGACGGCAACTACAACGTGGGCCGTTACAGCAACCAGCGCATGGACTATGTGGTCGACCGCATCAAGACCGAAACCGACCTGCCCGTGCGCAACCGCCTGCTGACCGAAGGCCTGCAACTGCAAAACGACACGGTGGCCCACATCCCGCTGCACAACCAGGTCATCCCCTGGGCCATGAAGAAGGGCATTGACGTCGTGCACCGCGCCGACAACCGCCTCGACTGGGTGCTGATCAAGGTCAACTGATGCTGGCCTTCATCCTGCAGCGCCTGATCCAGGCGCTGGTGGTCATGGTCACCGTGGCCTTCGTCGCCTTTTTGCTGTTCCAGTATGTCGGCGACCCGGTGGTGTTCCTGCTCGGGCAGGACGCGACCCAGGAGCAGATCGATGTGTTGCGGGCCGACCTGGGCCTGGACCAGCCCTTTTTCGTGCAGTTCGGGCATTTCCTCTACAACGCGGTACAGGGCGAGTTCGGCCTGAGCCTGCGGCAGGGCTCCAAGGTCTCGGGCCTGATTGCCGAACGCTTCCCGGCCACACTGGAACTGGCGCTGGTGGCGGCCACCTTGGCCCTGGCGATCGGCATCCCGATGGGGGTGTACGCGGCCCTGCGACGCGGCACCTTCCTGAGCCAGCTGTTCATGACGATTTCGCTGCTGGGGGTGTCCCTGCCAACGTTCCTGATCGGCATCCTGCTGATCCTGGTGTTTGCCGTCACGTTGGGCTGGTTCCCGAGTTTCGGCCGGGGCGAGGTGGTGCAGCTGGGTTGGTGGAGCACCAGCCTGCTCACGCCCAAAGGCTGGCACCACATCGTTCTGCCCGCCGTGACCCTGGCCATCTTCCAGCTCACGCTGATCATGCGCCTGGTGCGGGCCGAAATGCTGGAGGTGCTGCGCACCGATTACATCAAGTTCGCCCGCGCCCGCGGCCTGTCCAACCGCGCCATCCATTTCGGCCACGCGCTCAAAAACACGCTGGTGCCGGTGATGACCATCACCGGGCTGCAGCTGGGCGGCCTGATCGCTTTTGCCATCATCACCGAGACCGTGTTCCAGTGGCCCGGCATGGGCCTGCTGTTCATCCAGGCCGTGACCTTTGCCGACATCCCGGTGATGGCCGCCTACCTGTGCCTGATCGCGCTCATCTTCGTCATCATCAATTTGGTGGTGGACCTGCTGTACTTTGCGGTCGACCCGCGGCTGCGGGTGGACAAGGCCGGCGGCCACTGACACCCCACAGGAGCATCCATGCAGGACCCCCAAGCCCGCCCTCCGGGCCGCTGGCTGCGCTGGTGGCACAGCGACGTCGGCTACAGCTTCCGCCAGTCGCCCACCGCCATGCTGGCCGGGCTGATCGCCTTCATCTGCGTGTTCTGCGCGGTGTTTGCCGGCTGGGTCGCGCCTACCAACCCTTTTGACCTGGCCTTGCTCGAGCTCAGTGACGGCCGCCTGCCACCGGCCTGGCTGGAAGGCGGCCAAACCAAATACCTACTGGGCACCGATGACCAGGGGCGTGACATTCTCTCGGCACTGATCTACGGCGCACGCATTTCTCTGGTGGTCGGGGTGGCGTCGGTCATCCTGTCGGTACTCGTGGGTGTGGGCCTGGGGCTGCTGGCCGGCTTTCGCGGCGGCTGGATCGACACGCTGCTCATGCGCCTGTGCGATGTCATGCTGTCCTTCCCCGCGATTTTGGTGGCGCTGCTGATTGCCGGGGTGGGCCGGGCGCTGTTCCCGGATGCGCACGAAGGCTTGGCCTTTGGCGTGCTGATCCTTTCCATTTCGCTCACCGGCTGGGTGCAGTACGCCCGCACAGTGCGTGGCTCCACCCTGGTCGAGCGCCACAAGGAATACGTGCAGGCAGCCCGCGTCACCGGCGTGGCGCCCTGGCGCATCATGCTGCGCCACGTGTTGCCCAATGTGCTGGGGCCGGTGCTGGTGCTGGCCACCATCCAGGTGGCCACCGCCATCCTGACCGAAGCCACGCTGTCCTTTCTGGGCGTCGGGGTGCCCCCCACCTCGCCCTCGCTGGGCACCCTGATCCGCGTGGGCAACGACTACCTGTTCTCCGGCGAATGGTGGATCACCATCTTCCCGGGCCTGATGCTGGTGCTGATCGCCCTGTCGGTGAATCTGCTGGGCGACTGGTTGCGCGATGCGCTCAATCCGAGGCTGCGATGAGTCTGCTGCAAGTTCAAAACCTGGTGGTGGAATTCCCCAGCCGCCACGGCACCCTGAGGGCGCTGGACCAGATCTCCTTTGACATCGCGCCCGGAGAAATTCTGGGTGTGGTGGGTGAATCGGGTGCGGGCAAGTCGCTCACCGGTGCATCGATCATCGGTCTGCTCGAACCCCCAGGCCGCGTGGCCAGCGGCCAGATCCTGTTACAGGGTCAGCGCATCGACCACTTGAGCGCCGACCAGATGCGCCACATCCGTGGCCGCCAGATCGGCGCCATCTTCCAGGACCCGCTGACTTCGCTCAACCCGCTGTATTCGGTCGGTCGCCAGCTCACCGAAACCATCCTGGCCCACCTGCCGGTCAGCGCCGCCGAGGCCCGCCAGCGCGCCATCCAGCTGCTGGCGGACACCGGCATCCCGGCGGCCGAGCAGCGCATCGACCACTACCCGCACCAATTTTCCGGCGGCATGCGCCAGCGGGTGGTGATCGCCCTGGCGCTGGCGGCCGAGCCGCAGCTGATCGTCGCCGACGAGCCCACCACTGCGCTCGATGTCTCGATCCAGGCGCAGATCATCGGCCTGCTCAAGCGCATCTGCAAGGAGCGCGGCGCGGCGGTCATGCTGATCACCCACGACATGGGTGTGATCGCTGAAACCTGCGACCGGGTGGCCGTGATGTATGCCGGCCGCATCGCCGAAATCGGTCCGGTGCACGAGGTCATCAACCACCCGGCCCACCCCTACACCGCCGGCCTGATGGCCTCGATCCCCGACATGGACAGCGACCGTGAACGGCTGGCCCAGATCGACGGCGCCATGCCCCGGCTGAACGCCATACCGCCGGGCTGCGCCTTCAACCCGCGCTGCACGCGGGTGCATGCACGTTGTCTGGCCGAACGGCCCGAGTTGATGCCGGCGGGGGCCACCCGCGCCGCCTGCTGGCTGCACGCCGGGGAGGCCGCATGAGCAAACCGATGCCCCTGGTCGTGGCCCAAGATCTGGCCAAGACCTTCGATGTCTCGCCCCCTTGGCTCTACCGTGTGATCGAAGGCAAGCCCCGTCAGCTGCTGCATGCGGTCGATGGCGTGAGCTTCGAGATTGAAAGGGGCAAAACCCTGGCCCTGGTGGGCGAGTCCGGTTGTGGCAAGAGCACGGTGGCTCGCCTGCTGGTGGGGCTTTACGAGCCCACGCGTGGCGGCCTGAGCTTTGACGGGCAAGACGCGCACGCGGCCTACCGCTCCAAGCAATCGCGCGAGATTCGTCAGCGCATCCAGATGATCTTCCAGGACCCGTATGCCAGCCTCAACCCGCGCTGGACGGTCGAAGCCATCATCGGCGAACCGCTGCGCGAGCACGGCCTGGTCACCGACAAGGACATGCTCAAGGCCCGGGTGGCCGAGCTGCTGCAGTCGGTCGGTCTGGCGGCGCAGGACATGGTCAAGTACCCGCACCAGTTCTCGGGCGGCCAGCGCCAGCGCATCTCGATCGCCCGCGCCCTGGCCACCGCGCCGGAATTTCTGGTGTGTGACGAACCCACCTCGGCGCTGGACGTGAGCGTGCAGGCCCAGGTGCTCAACATCATGAAAGAGCTGCAGCGCGAGCGCGGCCTGACCTATCTGTTCATCAGCCACAACCTGGCGGTGGTCCGCCACGTGAGCGATCAGGTGGGTGTGATGTACCTCGGCCGCCTGGTGGAGCTGGCCGACAAGCACACCCTGTTTGCCCAGCCGCAGCACCCCTACACACGCATGCTGCTGGACGCCATCCCCAAAATGCACGACACCGGCCGTGCCCGCACGCCGGTGCAGGGCGAGGTGCCCAACCCGCTCAACCCACCCAGCGGCTGCAGCTTCCACCCGCGCTGCCCGCAAGCCACCGACATCTGCAAGCAGGAACGGCCCGCACTGCGCGACTTCAAGGGCATCCGGATCGCCTGCCACGCCGTGGCCTGAACTGCGCCACAATCGCGGCCATGAGAAACAGCCCAGTCCTTGTCCTCGGCGGCAGCGGGTTCGTTGGCCGCCACGTCTGTGAACAACTGGTGCGCGCGGGTTACCGCGTCACCGTGCCCACGCGCCGCGCCAGAAACGCCGCCAGCGTGCAGACCCTGCCCGGCCTCACGGTCATCGAGGCCGATGTGCACGACGATGCCGCGCTGGCGGCGCTGGTCGCCGGCCATGCGGCCGTGGTCAACCTGATCGCCGTGCTGCATGGCGATGAAGCGCGCTTTGAACAGATGCATGTGCACTTGCCCCAGCGCATCGCGGCGGCCATGCGCCAGGCCGGGGTGGCGCGGCTGGTGCATGTGAGCGCATTGGGCGCCGACCTGCAGGGCCCCTCGATGTACCAGCGCAGCAAGGCGCGTGGCGAGACCGTGCTGCAGGGCCAGGGCCTGGCGCTCACGGTGCTGCGCCCGAGTGTGATCTTTGGCGCTGAGGACAAATTCCTCAACCTGTTTGCCGACCTGCAGCAGATCGCCCCTTGTGTGCCGCTGGCGGGCAGCGGCACACGCTTTCAACCCGTGTGGGTGGCCGATGTGGCCCGCGCCGTCGTGCGCTGCCTGCAGGACCCGCAGACCGTGGGCGCCACCTACGAGGCCTGCGGCCCTGAGACCTTCACCCTTGGCGAATTGGTCCAACGCTCGGGCCAGTGGGCCGGTGTCCGGCAAGGCCGAGGCCGTCCGGTGTTCCCGCTGCCGCGCTGGGTCGGCTGGCTGCAGGCCCTGGCCATGGAAATGCTGCCCGGCGAGCCCCTGATGAGCCGCGACAACCTCAACTCGATGAAGGTCGACAACGTGGCCAGTGGGCAGCTTCCGGGTCTGCAGGCGCTGGGCATCGCGCCTGCGGCCTTGTCTGGCGTGGCGCCCACTTATTTGGGGCACCGGGGGCCGCGCAGCCGGCTCGATGGTTGGCGCAGCAGGCACTGAAGCACAGAAAAAAGCCGCTTTTCTAAGCGGCTTTTTCGTGGGCGCGCGGGCGGCCCTCAGACGTTGAACAGGAAGTTCATCACATCGCCGTCCTTGACGACGTATTCCTTGCCTTCGGCGCGCATCTTGCCCGCGTCCTTGGCGCCCTGCTCGCCCTTGAGGGCGATGTAGTCCTCGTAGGCGATGGTCTGGGCGCGGATGAAGCCGCGCTCGAAGTCGCCATGGATCACGCCCGCTGCTTGCGGGGCCGTGTCCCCAATGCGGATGGTCCAGGCGCGCACTTCCTTCACACCGGCGGTGAAGTAGGTCTGCAAGCCCAGCAGCTTGAAGGCCGCGCGGATCAGGCGGTTGAGGCCGGGTTCGGTCTGGCCCATTTCCTCGAGGAACAGCGCCTTGTCTTCGTCGCTCATCTCGGCCATGTCGGCTTCCATCTTGGCGCAGATGGCCACCACCGGCGCATTCTGTCCGGCGGCGTATTCCTTCAGGCGCTCGAGCAGCGGGTTGTTTTCGAAACCGTCTTCGCTGACATTGCCCACGAACATGGCGCGCTTGGCGGTGATCAGGCACAGTGGCTTGAGCAAGGCGCGCTCCTGGTCGGACAGCTCGAGCGTGCGCACCGGCTTGCCCTGGTCGAGCACGGCCTGCACCTTGGTGAGCAGCTGCACCAGCGCGGTGGCTTCCTTGTCGTTGCCGCTCTTGGCGGCCTTGGTGTAGCGCTGCAGGGCTTTTTCCACGGTGCCCATGTCGGCCAGACACAGCTCGGTCTGGATGACCTCGATGTCGGCGATCGGATCGACCTTGCCGGCCACATGGATCACGTTCGGGTCTTCAAAGCAGCGCACCACATTGACGATGGCGTCGGTCTCGCGGATGTGGGCCAGGAACTGGTTGCCCAGGCCCTCGCCTTTGGAGGCGCCCGCCACCAGGCCGGCGATGTCCACGAACTCGACGATGGCCGGCACGATGCGCTCGGGCGAGATGATCTGGGCCAGCTCCTGCAGACGCGGGTCCGGCACTTCGACCACGCCGGTGTTGGGCTCGATGGTGCAAAAGGGGTAGTTCTCGGCCGCGATGCCGGCTTTGGTCAGGGCGTTGAACAGGGTGGACTTGCCCACGTTGGGCAGGCCCACGATGCCGCATTTGAGGCTCATGGAAAATCCTTGTGGTTGAGGCGTCGCGGCCTGTGCGGCCGCGCGCCTGTCGAAGGCCAGGATTGTACCGAGCGGCCGCATGCGGCCGGCCCGTGCAGCGCCGGCCGCGCCCGGTCAGCTGTCGAGGACCGCGCCTCGGCTGGCGCTGGCGGCGTTGCGCGAGAACTTGGCCAGCACGCCCCGGGTGTAGCGGGGCGCTGGGCGCTTCCAGGCCGCCTGGCGGTGTGCGATCTCATCCTCAGGCACATTGAGCTGCAGCAGCAGCTGGTGGGCATCGATGGTGATCGAGTCGCCCTCGTGCACCAGGGCGATGACGCCGCCCTCGAAGGCCTCGGGCGCAACGTGGCCAACCACCATGCCCCAGGTGGCACCAGAAAAGCGTCCGTCGGTGATCAGGCCCACGCTCTCGCCCAGGCCCTGGCCGATCAGGGCGCTGGTGGGCGCCAGCATTTCCGGCATGCCCGGTCCGCCCTTGGGGCCCAGGTAGCGCAGCACCATCACGTCGCCGGGGTGGATGCGGCCTTCCATGATGGCGGCCAGCGCGGACTGCTCGTCGTCGAAAACGCGCGCCTTGCCGGTGATGACCGGGTTCTTCAGGCCGGTGATCTTGGCCACACTGCCCTCGGGGCTGAGGTTGCCCTTGAGGATGGCCAGGTGGCCCTGCTTGTAGAGCGCCCGCTCGATCGGCAGGATCACGTCTTGGTCGCTGCGCAGCGGGGGCACTTCGGCCAGGATCTCGGCCACGGTCTTGCCGGTGATGGTCATGCAGCCGCCGTGCAACAGACCGGCTTCGAACAGGACCTTCATCACGGCCGGGATGCCCCCGGCCCGGTGCAGGTCAATGGCCATGTATTTTCCACTGGGCTTGAGGTTGCAGATGACCGGGATCTTCTGGCGCATGCGCTCGAAATCGTCGATGGTCCATTCCACCCCGGCGCAGTGGGCAATCGCCAGGTAGTGCAGGACCGCGTTGGTCGAACCGCCCAGGGCCATGATGATCGCCACCGCGTTCTCGATCGACTCGCGGGTGACGATGTCGCGCGGCTTGATGTCTTTTTCAACCGCCTGCACCAGCACCTGGGCGGCGCGGCGCACGTTGTCGAGCACCTCGTCCTCGACGTTGGCCATGGTGGAGGAGTAGGGCAGACTCATGCCCAGGGCCTCGAAGGACGAGCTCATGGTGTTGGCGGTGTACATGCCGCCACAGGAGCCGCTGCCCGGGATGGCGCGGCGCTCGATCTCGCAGAAGTCCTGCTCGCTCATCTTGCCCGCGCTGAACTGGCCCACAGCTTCAAAGACGCTGACGATGTTGAGCTGCTGGCCCTTGTATTCGCCCGGCAGGATGGTGCCGCCGTAGATGTAGACCGAAGGCACGTTGGCGCGCAGCATGCCCATCATGCCGCCGGGCATGTTCTTGTCGCAGCCCCCGATCACCATCACGCCGTCCATCCACTGGCCACCGACGCAGGTTTCGACGCAGTCGGCGATCACCTCGCGCGAAACGAGCGAGTACTTCATGCCCTCGGTCCCCATGGCCATGCCGTCGGAGATGGTGGGAGTGCCGAAAATTTGCGGATTCGCCCCTGCGGCGCGCAGAGACTCGACCGCGGCGTCGGCCAGGCGCTGCAGGCCTGAATTGCAGGGCGTGATGGTGGAGTGGCCATTGGCCACCCCGATCATGGGTTTGCCGAAGTCAGAAGCCTGGTAGCCCATGCCGTAATACATGGACCGGTTGGGTGCACGGGCCACGCCCTCGGTGATGTTGCGAGAGCGGCGGTTCGATGAAGTCATGGTCAAGCTTCCTGTGGTGTTCGGCCGATGGGCCCCAAGGGCATGGCCCTTCAATGCAGCACATGTTGTGCTATCGCAGTGTAGACCGGGATGCCGATCAGGATGTTGATTGGGAAAGTGACCCCCAGGCTCAGTCCGAAATACAGGGCCGGATTGGCCTCGGGAATGGCGTAGCGCAGCACCGCAGGCACCACGATGTAGGACGCGCTGGCCGAGAGCACCATCAGCAAGGCGGCATCGGCCACCGGCAGGCCCAGCAGCCAGGCCAGCGCCAGGGCCAGCCCGGCGTGCACCACCGGCCCGACCACGGCATAGGCAATCAGCACCGGCGAGGCCTTGCGCGCCTCACTGAAGTTGCGGGCCACCAGCAGGCCCATGTCCAGCAGGAAGAAGGCCAGCATGCCCTTGAACAGGTCACCCGAGAAGGGCTGCATCACCGCCTTGCCCGACTCGCCGCTGATGTAGCCCACGGCCATGGCCCCGAGCAGCAGCAGGTGTGCGCCATCGGTGAAGGACTCGTGCAGGATCTTGCCGATCGAGGGCCCGGTGCGGCCCCCCGGGCCGCCTGCGCCAAGGGCCGCCGTGCCGTTGCCAGAGACCACCACCGAAGCCGAGGCGGTGCTGGCGTGGCGCAAGGCATTGGCCAGCAGCACCGCCATGATGATGGCCGGCGACTCCATCACGACCATGGCCACCGCCATGTGTCCACCAAAATTCAGTCCGGTGTTTTCCAGGTACTGCATCGCCGTCACGAAGGTCACCGCGCTGACCGATCCGTACGAGGCCGCCACGGCGGCCGCGTCGTAGCGCGAGATGCGGTTCTTGAGGAAGGCATAGCCCATGGCCGGCACGATGAAGGCCATGGCGATGGCGGCCGACAGGCTCAGAGCCACGTCGACCGTCAGGCCCGATTTGGCCAGGGCAAAGCCGCCCTTGAGCCCCAGCGCCATGAGCAGGTACAGGGACAAGAACTTGGCGATGGCGGCGGGGACTTCGAGGTTGGAGCGGAGCATGCCCGCGCAGACGCCGAAGACGAAAAACAGGATGGCAGGGTCCAGCAAGTTTTGCACGTTGGTTCCTTTCGTTGAAAGTGTCGAGTGCGGATGCTAGGGACCTCCGGTCATCAAGTAAAATCGATTTTAAAAAACTTATATATAGATTTATTCTTATATTGATAGCTTGCCCATGGGACCGGACGGGGACGTGTCTTCAGTCGATCGGCCAGCTTTTGGCCTGCGCCAGCAGGTGCTCGCGAAACACCCTTGCGATCGGCGACAGCTGCTTGGCGCGGGGGTGGACCACATGCCATTGCGAACGGATCGGCATGCCCACGACCGGCAGCTGGCACAGGTCCCGCGCCAGGTCAACCGCCTTGATGGCATGGCGCGAAATCACCGCCACCCCGAGGTGACCGGCCACGGCTTCCTTGATCGCTTCGTTGCTGCCCAACTCGAGCCGGTTCTGCGGCTCAAAGCCGTGGCTTTCAAAAAAATGGTCGGTGGCCAGGCGCGTGCCCGAACCGCGTTCACGCAGGATGAAACGCTCCTTGCCCAGGGCCTTGATCGGCACGCGCTGGCGCGCCGCCAGCGGGTGGCCGGCGGGCGCGATCAACACCAGGGGGTTGGCCAGAAAAGTCTGGTCCTCGAGGTCCATGTCCTGCGGCGGCATGGACATGACGTACAGATCGTCCCGGTTGTCGCGCAGGCGTTGGACCACGCCATCGCGGTTGAGCACTTCCAGCGAGATGTCGATGTCCGGGTGGCGTTCACAAAAGCCCCCCAGCAAACGCGGCACGAAATACTTGGCGGTGCTCACCAGCGCCACGCGCAAGCGCCCGCGCGTGAGCCCTTGCATGGCATTGACCGTCTGGCCAAAATTTTCCCACTCGTCCACAATCGCCCGCGCCGTGCGGGCCAGTTGCTGACCGGCATCGGTCAGATGCACCTTGCGGGCGATGACCTCGTACAAGGGCAGGCCCACCGATTCGGTGATTTCGCGCAGCTGCATCGAGGCCGTGGGCTGGGTCACATGCATGGCCCGGGCCGCCGCACTCACGCTGCCGGTATCGGCCAGGGCCAGGAACAAGCGCAATTGCCGGAAAGTGATGTTCATCGACTTTTTTCTATGGTTAAGTAGCTGAAAATCAATTTTACATAACGTTCTCAAAAGCCGACAATGCGCGTTTTCCGAGCGTAAAACTGCATGCACAACATCATCGACCCCGCCATCCTGTTTTTCGTGTTTGGCGTACTGGCGGGGCTGGTCAAGTCCAACCTGGAAATCCCCCAGGCCATCTCCCGCTTCCTCTCCCTCTACCTGCTCATGGCCCTGGGCCTCAAGGGGGGCTTTGCGCTGGCCAAGTCGGGGCTCACCCTGGAGGTGGCCACCGGCCTGTCGCTGGCCGTCACGCTGGCGGTGCTGGTGCCGCTGATCAGCTACGCGGTGCTCAGCCGCTTCCTGTCGGGCTTTGACGCAGCGGCCGTGGCCGCCACCTACGGCTCGGTCAGCGCCGTGACCTTCATCACCGCCATCGGCCACCTGGAGAACCAGGAGATCGCCTTTGGCGGTCACATGGCGGCGGCCATGGCGCTGATGGAGTCGCCCGCCATCATCATGGCCGTGCTCATGGCCAGCGCGCTGCGCCGCCGGAGCAACGCGCAGCACGGCACCGCCACGGCCCAGGCCAGTGCCCTGGCGGTCGGATCGGGCGCGTCCAGCTTCTCCCTGGGCAAGGTGCTGCACGAGTCCTTCACCGATGGCGCCCAGCTGCTGCTGCTGGGCGCGATGGCGGTGGGCATCCTCACCGGCGAAGAAGGCAAGGCGGCAATGCAGCCTTTCTCGGTCGACCTGTTCAAGGGCATGCTGGCCTTCTTCCTGCTCGACATGGGCCTGCTGGCGGCCCGCAACCTGCCCGGCCTCAAAGGCCAATCGCCCTGGCTGCTGGCCTATGGCCTGCTGGCGCCGCTGGTGCATGCCAGCCTGGCCCTGGGGCTGTGCCTGCTGGCGGGGCTGCCGCAAGGCGATGCCACGCTGCTGATGGTGCTGGCCGCCAGCGCTTCCTACATCGCCGTGCCTGCCGTGGTGCGCTACGCCATCCCCGAGGCCAACCCCTCGCTGTATTTCGGTCTGTCGCTGGGGCTGACCTTCCCGCTCAACATCCTGTTGGGCATCCCGCTCTACACCGAAGTGGCCCGCTGGGCCTGGGCCTGAGCCGCATGGACGCGCGGCACTGGCACCGTCCGATCGCCCTGCCCACGCTGCACGGCAAGCAGGCCGTGATCGCGCCGGTGCTGGAGCCGGCCACCGGCTGCACGGTGGTGCATGTGCCCGAGGTCGACACCGACCTTTTTGGCACCTTCACCCGCGAGGTGGCGCGCCACGGCAGCCAGCTCGACGCGGCGCGCGCCAAGGCCCGCGCGGCCATCGAACACAGCGGGATGGCACTGGCGATCGCCAGCGAAGGGGCTTTTGTGTCCGACCCGATCGCCGGGGTGATTCCCTGGAACGTCGAAGTCGTGCTGCTGATCGACACCCGCAACGGCCAGGAGATCGCCGGCATGGCCCAGGGCCCGGCCCGTGCGGGCCAGGGCCTGGCCCGCACGGCCGACGAACTGCTGCAGCTGGCGCGCGAACTGGGCTTTCCCGAGCACCGGCTGTGCCTGCGGCCCGACCACAGCGAAGACCCCCGGGTGATCAAGGGCCTGGGCTCGGCCGACGAGCTGCTGGACGCGTTTGCTCAGGCGCTGGCCCAATCCTCGCGCGGCCAGGTGTTTGCCGAAAGCGATCTGCGGGCCCACTGCAACCCGACACGGCAGGCCATGATCCGCCGCGCTGCCGAAGACCTGCGTGAGAAGATGCTCAGCGCCTGCCCGGCCTGCGGTCTGCCCGGTTTTGCCCTGAGCGGCCACCGTCCCGGCCGCCCCTGCAGGCTGTGCGCCAGCGCCACCCGCGAACCCCTGGCCCACCTGTGGTCTTGCGGGGCGTGTCACCACACCGAAGAACGCCGCGAGGGCCTGCCGACCCTGGCCGATCCGGCGCGCTGCGACCGCTGCAACCCCTGAGCGGGCGGCGGCGCACCCCCGGCCCTGCCTGCAACCAAAGCCCACGCGGCAACGCCTGCAGGGCCGGCCTTCTACAATCCCCCGCATGGCATACCCACACGACATCTGCATCCGCGGCGCCGGCATCGTCGGCCGGTCGCTGGCCCTGTTGCTGGCGCGTGAACGGCTGCGCGTGGCCCTGGTGGCGGCACCCGAGGCCGGCAGCGGCCCCGATGTGCGCGCCTACGCGCTCAACGGCGCGGCCAAGGCGATGCTCGAAGACCTGCGCTGCTGGCCCGAGGCCCCGGCCGTGACGCCCGTGCACGCCATGGAGGTGTTTGGCGACGCCGGGGGCCGCCTGCACTTCGACGCCGCCGAGCAGGGCACCGGCGCGCTGCACTGGATGGTCGATGTGCCCGTGCTGGAAGAACGCCTGGCTGCCGCTGTGCGCTTTCAGCCCCAGATCGAGCTGCTGCCGGCGCCGGTCCCGGCTGCGCTGACCGTGGTCTGTGAAGGCCGCGCGAGCCAGACCCGCACCGAACTGGGGGTGGCGTTTGACACCACACCTTACGAACAACACGCCGTAGCCGCGCGCCTGCAATGCGAGCAGGCCCATGGCGGCATCGCCCGCCAGTGGTTCCGTTTTGGCGCCGCCGAGGGGCTGTCGCCCGACCCTGCCGAAATCCTGGCCCTGCTGCCGCTGGGCGGTGAAGGCGGCCGCGAGGTGGCGCTGGTGTGGTCGGTGCACCCTGCCCGCGCCAAGGCGCTGCTGGCCCTGGGCCCCGAGGCCTTCGCCGACGCGCTCGGCAATGCCTGCGGCGGGGTGCTGGGGCGCATGCAGCTGAGCAGCGAACGCGCCTTTTGGCCGCTGCAGCTGGCGCGCGCCGCCCGCTGGACCGGCCCCATGCCCGGCACCACCGACCAGAGCTTTACCCTGGCCGGTGACGCCGCCCATGCCCTGCATCCGCTGGCCGGCCAGGGCCTGAACACCGGCCTGGCCGACGTGGCCGAGCTGGTCCAGGTGATCCGCGACAAGGAATTCTGGCGTCCCCTCAATGACCTGCGGCTGCTGCGCCGCTACGAGCGCGCCCGTCAGGCCGATGTGATCGCCATGGGCCTGGTGACCGACGGGCTGCAGCGCCTGTTTGCCCGCACCGGTCCGGTCTGGCCGCAGCTGCGCAACTGGGGCCTGAGCGGCTTTGACCGCGCCGGCCCCATCAAGCGCTGGATGACCCGGCAGGCCATGGGCGCCTCCCTTTCCGGAAAGACCTCTGCATGAAGATCCCCCAGTGGCTCATCCCCTTGTGCCTGGCCGGGCTGGCCCTGGGCAGCGCCCAAGCCCAGGAAGCGACCATCCGCAAGAACCTGAGCGAGCGCCTGCCCAACATGCCCAAGATCGACGAGGTCAGCAAGACGCCGATGAACGGCCTGTACGAGGTGCGCATGGGCAGCGACATCATGTACAGCGATGCCGAAGGCCATTTCCTGATCCAGGGCAACCTGATCGATGTGCGGCAAAAGCGCAACCTGACCGAAGAGCGTGTGGACAAGCTCTCGTCCATCCCCTTTGACCAGTTGCCGCTCAAGAACACCTTCAGCCAGGTGCGCGGCAATGGCAAACGCAAGCTGGTGGTGTTTGCCGACCCCAACTGTGGCTTTTGCAAGCGCTTCGAAAGAGACCTGCAGAAACTCGACAACGTGACCATCCAGCATGTGCTCTACCCCATCCTGGGCGAGGACTCGAAAACCAAGTCCAAGAACATCTGGTGCGCCCGGGACAAGGCCAAGGTCTGGAACGACTGGATGATCCAGGGCGTGACACCGCCGGCGGCCCAATGTGACAGCGCCGCCATCGAGGCCAATGTCGAGTTCGGCCGCAAACACCGCATCACCGGCACGCCCACCCTGTTCTTTGCCGACGGCAGCCGGGTGGTGGGCGCTGTGCCGCTGAGCCAGATCGAAAACCAGCTCTCCACCGTGAAATGACATGAGCAAGCGCCAACCTGCCCAGGACCCCACCTGGGTCCTGATCCGCAGACTGGGTTACGCCGGACTGATCCCCTTTGTCTTCCTCGCCTTGTGCCTGTGGGTGGCGGGCGAGGACCTGCACCCCTATGTGGCGCTGTCCATGCAGGCCTACGGCGGTGTGATCGTGTCCTTCCTGGGCGGCATCCACTGGGGTGTGGGCTTTCGCAATGCGATCACCCAGCGCCAGGCCCCACCGGTGCATTTTTCCTGGGGCGTGCTGCCCTCCATCCTGGCCTGGATCGGGGTGATGATGCCGGCCTTCGCCGGGCTGCCGCTGCTGGGCTTTGTGCTGATCGGCTGCTACCTGGTGGACCGCCAGACCTGGCCGGCCGCCGGGCTCGCGCCCTGGCTGCCGATGCGCCTGCAACTGACCATCGTCTCCAGCCTGAGCTGCTTCCTGGCCGCTGGCGCGACCTGACCCTTGCCGTTCGGGCCGAACGGTCAACGATGACGAGCGCCTTGCCCATGTCCCACCTCCTGTACCGCATCGAAGCCGCCAGCCTGCACGCCCACCTGTTCCGGGTCACGCTGACGATCGCCCAACCCGCGGCGCAGCAAACCGTCTCGCTGCCGGTGTGGATTCCGGGCAGCTACCTGGTGCGCGAGTTCTCCAAAAACCTGCAGGGGCTGAGCGCCCGACAAGGCCGCCGCCAGCCGGCGCTGCAGCAACTGGACAAATGCCACTGGCAAATCGACTGCAAGACCGACCAGCCCCTGACCCTGAGCTACGAGGTCTATGCCTTCGACCCTTCTGTGCGCACCGCCTGGCTGGACAGCCGGCGGGGCTTCTTCAATGGCACCAGCCTGTGCCTGCGCGTGCATGGCCAAGAAGACCAGCCGCACCAGCTGCAGCTGGTGCCGGTCAAGGGCCAGCCCGGCTGGCAGGCGGCCACCGGGCTGGCGCCCGTCAAAACCGACAAGAAGGGCTTTGGCCTGTACCAGGCCGCCGACTACGACGAACTGGTCGACTGCCCAGTGGAACTGGGGCGGTTCTGGAGCGGCACCTTCACCGCCTGCGGCATCCCGCACCGCTTTGTGGTGGCCGGCGCCCTGCCCTCCTTCGACGGTGAACGCCTGCTGGCCGACACGCAAAAGATCTGCGAAACCGAGATCCGCTTTTGGCACGGCCATGGCGCCCAAGCCGGGCGCAAGGCGCCGCACACCAACTACCTGTTCATGCTCAACGCCGTCGATGACGGTTACGGCGGGCTGGAGCACCGCAACAGCACGGCGCTGATTTGCGGCCACCGCGACCTGCCCCGCGTGGGCGAGAAAGGCCGCGCAGAGGGCTACACCACCCTGCTTGGGCTGATCAGCCACGAATACTTCCACACCTGGAACGTCAAGCAGCTGCGGCCCGATGCCTTTGCGCGCTACGACTACGCCCGCGAGAACTACACCCCCCTGCTGTGGTTCTTCGAGGGTTTCACCAGCTACTACGACGACCTGCTGCTGCGCCGCGCCGGACTGATCGACGAGGCCAGCTACCTCAAGCTGCTCGCCAAGACGATCCAGGGGGTGGCGCAAACCCCGGGGCGCCATGTGCAGACCGTGGCCCAGGCCAGCTTTGACGCCTGGGTCAAGTACTACCGCCAAGACGAGAACACGCCCAATTCGACGGTGAGCTACTACACCAAAGGCGCGCTGGTGGCCTTGTGTCTGGACCTCTCACTGCGCGCCGAGGGGCACACGCTCGACGAGGTGATGCGTGGCCTGTACAAGCGCTGCCAGGCCGGCCCGATGCGCGAGCAGGATGTGCTGGACGCGCTGCAAGCGCTCACTGGCCGCTCATGGCAGCAGGAGTTGCAGGCCTGGGTGCACAGCACCGCCGAACTGCCGCTGGCGCGCCTGCTCGAAGCGCAGGGCATCCGCATCCATGCCGAGCCCGGCAGCTTTGCCCAGCACCTGGGCCTGCGCCATGCCGACGCCAATGGCAGCGTGCAGGTCAAGGCGGTGCTGCGCGGCAGCGCGGCCGAGCAGGCCGGTTTCGCGGCCGGCGACGAGTGGCTGGGGCTGGAGCTGGGTTCGCGCGGTCAGCACGGGCACTGGCGTGTCTCCAAGCTGGCCGATGTGCCCGAGCTGATGGGCAAGGCGCGCAAGGCCGTGGCGCTGGTGTCGCGGGACAAGCAGTTGCTGCGTTTGCCCCTGGTGGTGCCTCAGCAGAGCACGGTGTGGCGGCTGGAGGCGGCCTCTTCGCGATCTTCTGTTTGGCCTGCCGCCTGAGTTTTCAGGCTTGGTGGCGGAGAGGGATCGGAGACGTCTGGTTCCTCATGATGCGGGTACGCATAAATCGTCACCATACGTCTCCGATCCCTCTCTGATTTGCGGCGCTGGTCTTTTGACCTGAAATACCCACGCGCTGAGGCTGTACGGGGGCCGGGCGCCGATTTCTGCGTACCCCGCAGCATGAGGCGCCCGGCCCCCGTACAGCCTCAGCGCCCACGAAAAAAGGCACTCACTTGCGCCGCAAATCCACCACCCGCTTGGCCTTGCCCTGGCTGCGCTCGACCCCGCCCTCGGCCTTGAGCTCGATCGCCACACTCGAGCCGATGTAGACCTTGATCTCGTGCTGCAGCATTTTGGCGGCGGCGCGCGCCTCGATGCTGTCGGGTGAGACGCCGGGCCGGGTTTCGACCAGCACCTTGAGGTCGTCCATCGGACCGTCGCGGGTGAGCACGCATTGGTAGTGCGGGGCCAGCTCGCTGCGCTTCAAGATCAATTCCTCGATCTGGCTGGGAAACACATTCACGCCGCGGATGATCATCATGTCGTCGCTGCGGCCGGTGATCTTCTCGATGCGGCGCATGCTCGGGCGCGCCGTGCCCGGCAGCAGCCGGGTGAGGTCGCGCGTGCGGTAGCGGATGATGGGCAAGGCTTCCTTGGTCAGGCTGGTGAACACCAGCTCGCCCATCTCGCCATCGGCCACCGGCTCGCCGGTCTCGGGGTCGATGATTTCAGGATAGAAATGGTCTTCCCAGATGGTCGGGCCGTCTTTCGTTTCGATGCACTCGCTGGCCACGCCCGGGCCCATCACTTCGGACAAGCCGTAGATGTCCACCGCATCGATGGCCATGCGCTGCTCGATGGCGCGGCGCATGTCGTTGGTCCAGGGCTCGGCGCCAAAGATGCCGATGCGCAGCGAGCTGCTGGTGGGGTCGATGCCCTGGCGCTCGAACTCGTCGGCGATCGCCAGCATGTAGCTGGGGGTGACCATGATGATGTCGGGCTTGAAATCCTGGATCAGCTGCACCTGGCGCTCGGTCTGGCCGCCGCCAAAAGGCACCACCGTCAGGCCCAGTTTCTCGGCGCCGTAGTGCGCACCCAGCCCGCCGGTGAACAGGCCATAGCCGTAACTGATGTGCACCAGATCGCCGGGTTTGGCGCCGCCCGCGCGGATGCTGCGCGCCACCACCGTGGCCCAGGTGTCGATGTCCTTGAGCGTGTAGCCCACCACCGTGGGCTTGCCGGTGGTGCCGCTGGAGGCATGGATGCGGGCGCAGTGCTCGCGCGGCACGGCAAACATGCCAAAGGGGTAGCTCTCGCGCAGATCGGCCTTGGTCGTGAACGGGAACTTGGCGATGTCGGCCAGGCTCTTGCAGTCATCCGGGTGCACGCCGGCGGCGTCGAACTTGGCGCGGTACACCGGCGAGTGGGTGTAGGCGTGGTGCAGGGTCTGCTGCAGCCGCTTGAGCTGCAGTGAACGCATCTCGTCGATACTGGCCTTCTCGATCGGCTCAAGGGCAAGGGTTTTGCTGGACATGGCTCACTCCGGAAATACAGTGCCTGGAATCTGTGCGCTCTTGCCACGGAACATGGCCACGACTTCACCCTTCTGGTTGGTGACTTTCATGTCGTAGATGCCATGGCGGCCGCTCAGGGTTTGCTCGACGCCTTCGCAGGTCAGCACGTCGCCGAGCTGGCCGGGGCGCAGGAACTCGATGCTGCAGCCCGCGGCCACGGCGTTCTTGTTGTAGCTGTTGCAGGCAAAGGCAAAGGTCGAGTCGGCCAGGGTGAAGATGAAACCGCCGTGGCAAATCTGGTGACCGTTCAGATGCAGCGCCTTGACGGTCATGCGCATCACCGCGCGACCGGGCTCGCAGGCCAGCAGCTCCATGCCCATGGTGTCCTTGGAGGCCACGTCCACCGGGAACATGGTTTCGCCCACCTTCCGGGCGATGTCCTGTGGCGTCATCTCATTCCCCCTTGAACTGCGGCGCGCGCTTTTGCAGGAACGCCTGGACGCCTTCCATGTAGTCGTGCGTCTTGCCCAGGGCCGATTGCGTGTCGCGTTCGACATCCAGGTGTGCATCCAGCGAGCGGGTGCCGGCACCGGCCAGCAGGTGGCGGGTCGCGACCAGCGCCCGGGTCGGCATGAGGGCGAGCTTGTCGGCCATCGCCACGGCCGCGGCGAGCGGGTCTTCGGCCACCTGCCAGATCAGGCCCCATTCGAGCGCCTTGTCGGCACTGAGTTTGTCGCCGGTCATGGCCAGGGCCATGGCGCGGGCCAGGCCCAGGCGCTCGACCAGCAGCCAGCTGCCGCCGGCGTCGGGAATCAGGCCGATCTTGCTGAAGGCCTGCACAAAGCTGGCGCTCGGCGCGGCAATCGCGATGTCGCAGGCCATGGCCATCGAAGCGCCGGCACCGGCGGCCACCCCATTGACGGCCACCACGGTGGGCAGCTGGAGGGACTGCAGGCGGCGCGTGGTGGGGTTGAATTCCTGCTCGATCACCGGGCCCGGATCGGCGCGTTCGAGCAAGCCCGGGCCTGGCGTGAAGTCCAGCTCAGACAGGTCCAGGCCGGCGCAAAAGCCGCGGCCGGCGCCGGTCAGCACCAAGGCGCGGATGTGCGGCGCGGCTTCGGCGCGGTCGAGCAAGGCCCGCAGGCGCTGGTGCATCTCGCGGGTGAAGCTGTTGAGGGCCTGCGGTCGGTTGAGGGTGACAACGGCGACGGCGCCGCGCTCTTCGTAGAGCACGGACTCCGGGGTCGAATCGGTCATGGCGGTCTCCTTGGAACAGGAATGTAGCATTAACCGACCGATCGGTTGGTGAATGTTTTCCCGCATGCCCAACGCGCCCGGGTGACCGTCTGGCCCCTGGGGGCTTGGGTATAGTGGGCCCATTCATTCGCAGGAGAACCCATGAGCTACGAGAACATCGAAGTCCGCGTTGAAGGCGGCCAGGTCGGCATCATCACCCTCAACCGCCCCAAGGCGCTCAATGCGCTGAACGGCCCGCTGATGGACGAGCTGGGCGCCGCGCTCAAGGCCTTTGACGCCGACCCCGCGATCGGCTGCATGGTCATCACCGGCAGCGAAAAAGCCTTTGCCGCCGGCGCCGACATCGCCGCCATGGCCAAGTACCAGTTCCACGAGGTCTATCGCGACGACTTCATCACCCGCAACTGGGAAACCATCCGCACCATCCGCAAGCCGGTGATCGCGGCGGTGGCCGGTTTTGCCCTGGGTGGCGGCTGCGAACTGGCGATGATGTGCGACTTCATCATCGCCGCCGACAACGCCAAGTTCGGTCAGCCCGAAATCAAGATCGGCATCATCCCCGGCGCGGGCGGCACGCAGCGCCTGCCGCGGGCGGTGGGCAAATCCAAGGCCATGGACATGGTGCTCACGGCCCGCATGATGGACGCCAGCGAGGCCGAGCGTGCCGGCCTGGTCAGCCGCGTGGTGCCGCTGGACAAACTGATGGACGAAGCCCTGGGCGCGGCCCTGGTGATCTGCGGCTACGGCCAGTTGGCGGTGATGGCCGCCAAGGAAAGCGTGAACCGCGCCTTCGAGAGCGGCCTCTCGGACGGCGTGATGTTCGAGCGCCGCATCTTCCACAGCCTGTTCGCCACCGCCGACCAGAAAGAAGGCATGGACGCCTTCCTGAACAAGCGCGCGCCGAACTTCATCAACGGCTGAGGGCTGGCGGAGGCGGTCGGGGACCGCGCCTAGGGCTGCTGGGCCAGCAGGGCCTGCACCTCGGCGCGGGTCGGCGCCCCGGCGATGCCGTCGGGCCGGCTGCACTTGAGGGCGGCGGCGGCCGAGGCGAAACGCAAGGCATCGCGCTCGGCTTGCCCCTCGGCCAAGGCCAGGCCCAGCGCCGCATGGAACACATCTCCGGCCCCCAGGGTGTCGACCACCGGCCCGGCCTGCACCGCCGGCAGCTGCTGCAGCTGACCTTGCGCATCGCACCATTGCAGCCCTTGCGCGCCCAGGGTCCGCACCACACGGCGTGAGCGGTCCTGCGCGGCCAGGGCGCGCATCAACGCCTCGGGTTCGCCGTCTTGCCAGGCCCGCAAACCAGGTTCAGAAAACACCCGCCAGTCGGCCAATGGCACCAGCCGTTGCAGGTCGGCGCGCGGCGAGACTTCGCCGTCGAGCATGCTCGGGATGCCGCGTCGGCGCGCCTCGTGCAAGGCGGCTTCCGCCCACAGCGGGCAGCGCGGGTCCACCAGCACGAAATCGATGCCGTCCAGCACGGCGGAATCAAACGCGCCGGGGGCGTCCAGTGCCGAACCCTTGGCGTTGAAGATCATGCGCTCGCCATGGCGGTCCACGATGATGCTGGAGACCGAGCTGCTGGCCCCCGGCACACGGCGCAGACCAGCGACCCCCACGCCTTCGGCGCGCAGGACCTGCTCGAACAGGTCGGCCGTTTCGTCCTGACCCACCGGACCGCAGAAATCCACCTGCGCGCCCAGCCGCGCCAGCGCGACCGCCGCATTGCCCGACATGCCGCCGATGCCACGGTGGTGGCGGTGGGCGGGTGTCTTGGTGGGATGTGTCGGGAATTCGCTGACGCTGAAAATCAGGTCGAGGGCGATGTGCCCCACACACAGCAGATGCTTGGCCATGCCGGCGATTTTGCCAGCGCTGGGCCCACCCCGGCCTGTGCACTGGCGCACCATGGCCATGGCCATGCGGACGGACACTGCACCGCGTGAACCCTCTGCCTGAACGCCCTGCCGTGCTGGTCGCCGAACACCTGGGCAAGCGCTACCCCACCGGTGGCCAGGACATCCTGGCCTTGCAAGACGTGAACCTGCGGATCGAGGCGGGGGAATTCGTCGTGCTGCTCGGGCCCTCGGGCAGCGGCAAGTCGACCCTGCTCAACATCCTGGGCGGGCTGGACCGCCCGAGCTGTGGCCGCGCCTGCTTTGCCGAACACGAGCTCGGCAGCGCCGACGACGCCGCCTTGACGCGCTACCGGCGCGAGCACGTGGGCTTTGTGTTCCAGTTCTACAACCTCATGCCCAGCCTCACGGTGCGCGAGAACGTGCAGCTGGTGACCGACCTGGTGCCCGGCGCCATGCAGGCCGAAGAGGCCCTGGCGCTGGTGGGGCTGTCCGACCGGCTGGACCACTTTCCGGCGCAACTCTCGGGCGGCGAGCAGCAGCGGGTGGCGATCGCGCGGGCCATCGTCAAGCGACCGCAGGTCTTGCTGTGCGACGAACCCACCGGCGCGCTCGACTACGCCACCGGCAAGCAGGTGCTCGACGTGATCGAGACCATCAACCGCGAGCTGGGCACCACCACGGTGGTGATCACGCACAACGCGGCCATCGCGGGCATGGCCGACCGGGTCATCCATCTGGCCGGTGGACGCATTCAGCGCGAGGAACGCCCGCTGCGCAAGTTGCGGCCGAGCGAGCTGTCCTGGTGAGGCCATGCGGTGAAGGCCCTGGACCGCAAACTCTGGCGCGAGCTGCGCCAGCTCTGGAGTCAGGTGCTCACGATCGCCCTGGTGGTGGCCAGTGGCGTGGCCGGCTTTCTGGCCACCTTCAGCGCCTGGGATGCCTTGGCCTGGTCACGGGACAGCTACTACAGCGAAGCCCGCTTTGCCGACGTCTTCAGCAGCCTGCAGCGCGCCCCCTTGGCGCTGCGGCCACGCATCGCGGCCATGCCGGGTGTGGCCCAGGTGCAAGACGGGATCGCGCATGGCATCCAGATCTTCATCCCGGGGGTGCAAGACCCGATCCGCGGGCGGCTGACGGCCATCGAGCCCGAGGCGGTCCAGCACCTCAACCAGGTCACGCTGCGCGAAGGACGCTGGCCCTCGGAGACGGCCAGCTCGGGCCGACGCGAGGTACTGGTCTCTGCGGCCTTCGCACAGGCCCGGCATGTGCGGCCCGGCGATGCCTTGCAGGCCTTGATCCAGGGCCAGCTGCAAGCGCTGGTGGTGGTGGGCATCGCGCTCTCGCCCGAATTCGTGTTTGCCGGCATGGGCGGCTCGCCCGATGTGCACGGCTTTGGCATCGTCTGGATGCACCGCGACGCCGTGGCGGCGGCTTTGGACATGCGCGGCGCCTTCAACCAGGTGTCGCTGCGGCTGGCCCCCGGGGCCAAGGAAAGCGAAGTCATCGATGCGCTCAACCAACTGCTCACGCCTTACGGCGGGGCCAAGGCCTACGGCCGGGAAGACCAGCTCTCGCACCGCATGCTCCATTCGGAAATCCGCGAACAGCAGGTGCTGGGCACGGTGCTGCCCGGTATTTTTCTGCTGGTGGCGGCGTTTTTGTTGCAGACGGTGATGACGCGCCACATCGGCCTGCAGCGTGAGCAGATTGCTGCCCTCAAGGCCCTGGGCTACGACAACGCGTCGATTGGCTGGCATTACCTGCGCATGGTGCTGGTGATCGTGGGGCTGGGCTGCAGCCTGGGCGTGGTGCTGGGCGATGCGCTGGGCCGGTGGTTCACCACGCTCTACACGCCGGTGTTCATCTTTCCACAGCTGCAGCACCGCCTGCGCGCCGACGCCCTGCTGCTCACCCTGGGCCTGAGCCTGGCCATGGGCCTGCTGGCGACCGCACAGGCGATCCGCGCCAGCGTGACGTTGCCGCCGGCCGAAGCCATGCGCCCGCCCGCCCCCGGTGTGTACCGACGCACCTGGCTGGAGGGCACCGCCCTGTCGGCCTGGCTGCGCCCGAGCCACCGCATGGTGCTGCGCCACATGCAGCGCCACCCCTGGCGCAGCACACTGACGGTGCTTGGGCTGGCCGCTTCGGTGGCCATCGTGGTCAGCGGCAGCTTCTGGCGCGACAGCATCGACCTGATGCTGCAGACCCAGTTCCAGCAGGTGCTGCGCGGCGATGTGTCGCTGGTGCTGGTGGAGGCCACCCCGGCGCAGGTCCGCGCCGAAGCGCTGCGCCTGCCGGGCGTCCGCGCGGTCGAGGTCTCGCGCAGCGTGGGCGTGCGGCTGGTCCACGGGCACCGCCAATGGCGCGGCAACCTGCAGGGGCGCGAGGCACCGGCCGAGCTGCAGCGCATCGTGGATGTGGCGCAGCAAGCCCATGAAGCCCGCACAGACGGTCTGCTGCTGACCGACCGGCTGGCGCACCGGCTGGGCGTGCAGGTGGGCGATGAGCTGCAGGTCGAAGGCCTGGAAGGTGCGCGCCGTGTGTGGACGCTGCCGGTGGTGGGCGTGGTGCAGGAGATGATGGGCATGAACGCCTACATCGCACGCCGCACACTCAATGGTCTGCTGCGCGAAGGCGATCTGGTCAACCAGCTCACCCTGCAGGTCGAGCGCGGGCGTGAGACGGCGCTGCTGCAGGCCCTGCAGCAGCGCCCGCGCGTGGCCGGCGCCTTCAGCAAAGCCGCCATGCTGCGCAATGTGCAGGGCATCACCGCACGCAATCTGCTGCTTTTCAGCGCGGTGCTGACCGCCTTTGCCAGCGTGATCGCGGTGGGGGTGGTCTACAACCAGACCCGCATCGCCCTGGCCGAACGCGCCTGGGAACTGGCCAGCCTGCGGGTGCTGGGCTTCACCCAGGCCGAGGTCTCCAGCTTGCTGCTGGGCGAGGGCCTGCTGGACATGCTGGTGGCGCTGCCGCTGGGCGGCTGGGCGGGCCACGCCTTGTCGTCCACCCTCGTGCGGCTGATCCAGACCGACGAGTTTTATTTCGCGGTGCACATCCGGCCCGTGACCCATGCCTTCGCCGCCGTGTGCGTGGTGGTGGCGGCCGTCTTCAGTGCCTGGATCGTGAACCGACGCATCCGCCACCTCGACCTGGTCGGGGTGCTCAAAGTCCGGGAGTGAGGCCCCTCATGAACAAAAGACAACTGGGTCTGGGCACGGCCGGCCTGCTGGCGCTGGGCCTGCTGGCCTGGGCCGCCTGGCCCGAGCCGCAGCGGGTCAGCACGGCGGCCTTGACGCAGGGCGATTTCGTGCGCGAGCTGGTCGAAGACGCCCAGACCCGCGTGCGCGAACGCTACACCGTGGCCGCGCCAGTGGCCGGCCAGCTGCTGCGGCCCGTGCTGCAGGCGGGCGACACGGTCGATGCCGGCCAGACGCTGGCGCGCATCGCGCCCGCCGCCGCGGCGCTGCTGGATGCGCGCAGCCAGGGGGAACAGCGCGAACGCGTGAACGCGATGCAAGCCAGCGTGCTGCGCGCCACGGCCAACCGCGACCGGGCCCAGGCGGCCGAACTGCAGGCCCGCGCCGACCTGCAGCGCAGCCGAAGCCTGGCGCAGCAAGGCTTTGTCTCGCCCACCCAAGAGGAAACGGCGCTGCTGGCGCTGCGCCAGCGCCAGCAGGAGCTGGCCATGGCCGAACAAGAGTTGCAGAGCGCCCTGCACGACCTGCAGCGCCTGCGCATCGGCCTGGCGCCGCCGTCCGAGCGGGCCGCAGACGCAGTCTGGCCGGTGAAGGCACCGGCCGCGGGCCGGGTGCTCAGGCTGCACCGCGACAGCGCAGGCCCCATCGCGGCGGGCGCGCCGATCATGGACCTGGGCAATCCGGACCGGCTGGAGGTGGTGACCGAACTGCTGACCGAAGACGCCGCCACATTGCCGGCACAAGCCCGGGCCACCCTGGGCCATTGGGGTGGCGAGCAGCGGCTGGGTGCCGTGCTGGCGCGGGTCGAACCCGGCGCCTTCACCAAGGTCTCGGCGCTGGGCGTGGAAGAGCAACGGGTCAAAGCGGTGTTCGACTGGCTGGAGGCGCCGCCCACCGGCCTGGGCGACGGCTACCGCATGGAAATCCGCATCGTGGTGCAGCAGGCCCGCGGTGTGCCGCTGGCCCCCGTCAGTGCGGTGTTCCCGCAAGGCCAGGGCCACGCGGTGTTTGTGGCCGAAGGCGGGCGCGCGCGCCTGCAGCCGGTGGAGGTGCTGGGCCGCAACGGCCAGCAGGCCTGGCTGCGCACCCGCTTGCCACCGGGCACGGTGCTGGTGATCTACCCGCCCACCACGCTGCAGGACGGCGACCGCATCACCGCGCTCAAACCTTGAACAGGGACTCCATCTCGCGCCGCACCTGGTAGGCGTGGGTGCCGGTGTCGATGGCCACATCGTCCCAGCACAGCGGCTGGCCTTTTTTGACCGGGCGCAGCAGCTTGACCTGGTGCGCCAGGCCCAGCGGCAGGCCGCCGATTTTTTGCGAGGTGGCGGCGGGCAGCAGTTTGCCCCAGACGGTGTAGCCGCCCTCGCCATCCAGCATTTCCCCCGGTTGCAGGTCGCGTTTGGCGGTCGCCACCACATCGGCGTTCCAGCCCGTGGCCACGCCGGTCGGCTCGCCGCGCAGCGCCACGCTGGCCACCGAGATGCCCACCTCCAGGCCGATCAGGTGCCAGCGCTTGTAGAGCGTGAAATAACGCCCACTCGGGTCGGTGTGCGCGTTGTATTCCTCAAAGCAGTTCTTGATGTACTCGGTCTCGGCCTCGACCGTGACCCACACGCCCATGCGGATGTCGTAAGGAATGGGGCGGCCGTCCGGTTCGAGCGAGGAAATCACCTCGACCATGCCTTTTTTCTCGAGCACGCCACCTTCGCTGCGCGGGCGCGTGACGTAGGGAATGTCCTCCACGCTGGCGGGCGGGTAAAGCAGGCCGTTGCTGGGCACGGCCAGGCCGGTGGCGTTGGACACCGCCGTGCTTTCGATGCTCGGTTTGGAGCCGTCGAGAAAGCTGTTGAACATTTTGGGATTGAGGCCACCGCGCGCCGCCTGTTCGGGCGTGAGGCCGTAGTGGCCCCAGACGGTCTCGGGGGTCGACTCCGAAAAATGCGGCAGCCATTTGTGGCCACGGCCCGCAGCCACCACCGGAAAGCCGCAGGTGCGTGCCCAGTCCACCAGATCGCAAATCATGGCCGGCTGGTCACCGTAGGCCAAGGAGTAGACCACCCCGGCCTGCGCCGCCCGGCGCGCCAGCAGCGGGCCGCAAAAGGCATCGGCCTCCACCGTCACATTGACCACATGCTTGCCCTGCGCAAAGGCCTCCAGGATGTGGTCGACCGCCGCGATCGGGTGGCCCGTGCACTCCACGACGATGTCGATCTGCGGCAGGCAGACCACGGCCCGCCAGTCCTCGGTGACCCAGGTGCTGCCGTTTTTCAAAGCCTCGGCTGCGTTCGCGGCCTGCGCCTGCGCAGCTGGCCAGCCCACCCGCGCCAGGTTGGCGCGCGCCGCATCGGGCGCGAGGTCGGCAATCGCCACCAGGTGCACCCCGGGCGTGCGCGGCACCTGGGACAGGTACATGGAACCGAATTTGCCGGCGCCGATCAGGCCGATGCGGATGGGTTGGCCGCTGGCGGCGCGTTGCTGGAGTTGGCGGTGGAGGTTCATGGGCAGCGGGTCGTGAAGTGAAAGCCTTGCTGGCTTTCTACCCTGGCCTGCGGGCAGCGGGTGTCGCCCATGGCACCCGCTAAGTCATGGGCAAAGACATGACGGACGATGGGCCCTGCCAAGGCCCGATCAGACCGCGCGCGGCGCGGTCCGATCCCCCGGCCACGCCCGGGCCGGGTCGGGACAGGGCCCGGCTTTCCAGCCGGGCCTGGGGCTGCACTCAGGCTTTTTTGGCCCAGGCCGAGCACCAGCCCTTGGCCGCCACCTGCTTGCCCGGGAACAGGCCACAGCCACCGCTGGCGGCGCCGGCCTTGCCCTGGAAGAGGGCGCAGTTGCCGCAGTTCTGGCTGGCGGCGAATTTGGGGTACTTGGCCTTGTCGACCTTGCTGGCATCGGCCTTGTAGCCGACACCGGCGGCCTGCGGATCGTTTTCAGCCACCATGGGCTGGGCAGCCACTTCCTGGGCCAGCAGAACGGCACCGGCAGCCGTGGCGACCTGCATCATGAAAACCCTGCGGTTTTGGGGGGAACGGACGGACATCGAAAACTCCTGGAAGGTCGCACCAGCACATGCTGGCCCCGCCATTGTCAACACTTCGGGCGCTTGTGCGAAATGTGCGCGTATACCCGAGCAAATCAGGCGGAAAGCCGGACGGACCGGGACCGGGGGCTGGCACGGGCAGCCGCCCCGTGCCAGAATGGCTGTCAACCTCACACGCCATCGCGCCTGCACACCCATGCTGACACTTTTGCTCGGACTGCTTTTGTTCATCGGCATGCACTGCCTGCAGGTGCTGGCGCCTGACTGGCGCCAGCAGCAGCGCGCCCGCTGGGGCGAATGGGGCTACAAGGGGCTGTACTCCCTGGTTTCAGGCATCGGGCTGGTGCTGATCGTGATCGGCTACGGTCAGGCCCGCAGCGAACCGGTACCGCTGTGGACACCGCCGCGCGGCCTGGTGCACGCCAGCTTTTTGCTGATGTGGGTCGCCATGGTCTTGCTGGTGGCGGCCTACGTGCCGCGCAATGCGGTCCGTGCGCGCCTGGGCCATCCGATGACGCTGGGCGTGAAGACCTGGGCCCTGGCCCACCTGCTGGCCAATGGCATGCTGGCCGACCTGATGCTGTTTGGCACCTTCCTGATCTGGTCGGTGCTGGTCTTCCGTTCGGCCCGGCGGCGCCCCGCGGCCGGTCCGGTGGCCAGCAGCCGCCTGCCCGCGACCCTGCTGGTGCTGGTGCTCGGCAGCGCCGTCTGGGCCCTGTTCCTCTGGGGCGGTCTGCATGCCCGCTGGATCGGCGTCGATCCGTTCGGGGGCATGGGCGCATGAACGAGGCCCAGCCGCACCGGCGCCTGTGCACCGACTGCGGCGTCTCGCGCACCGCCCAACCGGCGCGTTGCGCCCAGGCCTGCCAATTCATCGCACCCGACTACCCTGCACTCGAACGCCGTGTGCATGGGCGGGCGCGCAGCGAGGGCGCCGCCCAAGCCGACGAGCTGTTCTTCGGCCCTTACCAGCAGATGCATGCGGCGCGCCTGCGCCAGCCGCTGGCCGGGGCGCAATGGACCGGCCTGACCACACGCCTGGCCGAGCGCCTGCTGGAGACCGGCCAGGTCGATGCGGTGATCGCCATGGCGCCGCACCCCGATGACCGCTGGCGTCCCATGCCGGTGTTGGTCACGCGCGCGCAGGACATGGCCCGCTGCCGCGGCATGCGCATGGGCTATGCGCCGCTGATTGGCCTGGTCGAACCGGCACTGGCCCAGGGCCACAAGCGCCTGGCCGTGATCGGCATCCCCTGCCAGATCTACGCCCTGCGGGCGCTGCAGCCGCAGCTCGAGCGCGAGCACGGCCTGCAGGCCCTGTTTGTGATCGGCACGCCCTGCTCCGACAACACCAGCACCGAGCATTTCCACGACTTCCTGGCACGGCTCTCGCCGCGCCCGCAGGACATTGCTTACCTGGAGTTTCGCGCCGACTACCATGTCGAGGTCCGCACCGACCAGGGCCAAAAACGCCTGATCCCTTTTCTGCAGCTGCCGCTGGCGGACCTGCCGCCAGACTTCTTTCCGCTGACCTGCCGCACCTGCGTGGATTACAGCAATGTGCTGGCCGACATCACGGTGGGCTATATGGGCGGCGACGGCCAGCAATGGTTGCTGGTGCGCAACGCCCGCGGCGCCGCCCTGCTCGAGGGGCTGGAAGACGAAGTGGTGCTCTCTGCGCCCCTGAGCCAAGGCCGGCGTGCCGGCGCAGTGCGCGGCTTTCTGGCCAACACCGAGCGCGCCGCCGGCGGCCTGCCGCTGCGCCGCATGCCGGCCTGGCTGCGGCCGCTGGTGGGCTGGCTGATGCCGCGCATCGGCCCGCGCGGGCTCGAATTCGCCCGCGCCCGGCTGGAGATGAAGGCGGTAGAAACCGTGCTGCACCTGCGGCGCCAGGCCCCGGCCAAACTCCGCTCCATGGTGCCCGCCCATGTGTGGGCGCTGGTGGCGCCTTATGGGCTGCGGCCCACGCCCCAGGAACAACGGGCCGAAAGTGTAAATAAAACTTGACAGTTTGAGGTGACTTTCCGATGATGGCCCCATCCCCATCACGGACATGCCATGGCCTTGACCTTTCCCTTTGCCGCCATCGTCGGACAGGACGACATGACCCTGGCCATCCAGGTCGTGGCCGTCGACCCGAGCATCGGCGGCGTGCTGGTGCTCGGTGACCGCGGCACCGGCAAATCCACCGCAGTGCGCGCCCTGGCCGACCTGCTGCCGCCGATCGAGGTGGTCAGCGGCTGCGTCTACCGCTGCGAGCCCAAACACCCGGCCGCCCTGTGCGAACGCTGCAACCCGCCGGCCGGCCTGGGCAAGGCCGCGCGCAAACTGCCCATCGAAAGCCGCCCGGTGGCGGTGGTCGACCTGCCGCTGGGCGCCACCGAAGACCGGGTGGTGGGCGCGCTGGACCTGGAAAAAGCGCTGTCCCAAGGCGTCAAGTCCTTTGCGCCCGGCCTGCTGGCGCAGGCGCACCGCGGCTTTCTCTACATCGACGAAGTCAACCTGCTCGACGACCACCTGGTGGACCTGCTGATCGACGTGGCCGCCTCCGGCGAGAACCTGGTCGAACGCGAAGGCCTGAGCCTGCGCCACCCGGCCCGCTTCGTGCTGGTGGGCAGCGGCAACCCCGAAGAAGGCGAGCTGCGCCCGCAATTGCTCGACCGCTTTGGCCTGGCGGTGCAGGTGCGCACCCCGCAAGACCTGGCGCTGCGGGTCGAGGTGGTGCGCCGGCGAGACGCCTTCGAGCGCGACCCGCAAGCCTTCCGTGCCCAGTGGCAGGACGCCAACCAGGCCCTGCAGCAGCGCATCCTCAAGGCCCGCAAGCGTCTGGCCACGGTGCAGGTGAGCGACGCCATGCTCACGCTGTGCGCGCGCCTGTGCCAACAGCTGGGCACCGATGGCCTGCGCGCCGAACTCACCCTGTTGCGGGCCACCCGCGCGCTGGCCGCCCTGCAAGGCCAGCGCGAGGTCCGCCCCGAACACCTGCGCACCCTGGCCCCCCTGGCCCTGCGCCACCGCCTGCGCCGCAACCCGCTCGACGATGCCGATGCCGGTGTGCGCGTGGAGCGCAGCCTGGAGGAGGTGCTGGCCGCATGAGCCCGCCGCTGACGCACCCGTCCTCCGGGTCGTCCGGGGCCGCGGCCCCCGCCGGCAACGCCGCCGCCACGGCGGCGGTCTGGGCCGATGCGCTGACCGCGTTGCAGCTGTTGGCACAAAACCCGCAGCGCCTGGGTGGGCTGTGGCTGCGTGCGCCGCACGGCCCCGTGCGCGAAGCCTGGCTGCAGGCGCTGGCGCAGCAGCCCCTGCCGGTGCTGCGCGCACCCGGCTCGGTCGATCCCCAGCGCTGGCTCGGCGGCCTCGACCTGGCGGCCACGCTGCAGCACGGCCGCGTGCATGAACAAGCCGGTCTGCTGCGCCAGGCGGATGGCGGCCTGCTGTGCCTGCCCATGGCCGAACGCTTTGCGCCGGCCCTGACCTCGACCCTGGCACAGACCCTGGACCGCGGCGGCGTCGACACCGGCGGCGCCTTCCAGCCCAGCCGCTTTGGCGTGGTGGCCCTGGATGAATCGCTGGACGACGAAGCGCCGCTGGCGCCGGTCCTGCAGGAAAGGCTGGGCTTGTGGATCGATCTGCGCGAGGTGCCCCCAAGCCAGGCCTTGCAAGCCGTCCAGGCCACCCAGCCCCCCGTGCCGGTCGGCACCCCCCAGCCCGTGGTGGCGGGCGAGAGCGCGCTGCAGGCCCTGTGCGGCACCGCGCTCGCGCTCGGCATCGACTCGCTGCGCGTGCCGCAGCTGGCCCTGGCGGTGGCCTGCGCCCACGCCGCGCTGCAGGGGCGCGACCATGTCGCCGACGAAGACCTGGCCTACGCCTGCCGCACCGTGCTGGCCCCGCGCGCGCGCCAATGGCCCGCCGACGCCAGCGCCGCGCCCGAAGCGCAAGACCCCACCGAGGCCGAGCATCCGCCCGCACCGAACGACACGGCGCCGGCCGAGCCGCCCGACCCCTCTGAAGCCAGCGCGGCACCGGAGCAAGCGCCCCCCCCCGCCGACACCGAGGCCACGCCGCCGCCGGCCGCCATGCCCGAGCCCGAGGCCCTGCAGGCCATGATGGTGGCCGCCGCCGCGGCACGCTTGCCGCCCGACCTGCTGCAGCGCCTGATGACCGGCGCCGCGCCCACGCGCGGGCACAGCCAGGGCAGCAGCGGCCAGACCCGCCAGGGCGGCCAGCGCGGGCGCCCGCTGCCGCCCCGCCCCGGTCGTCCGGGCGGTGGCGCGCGCCTGCATGTGCTGGCCACGCTGCGCGCCGCGGCGCCGCGCCAGCGCCTGCGCGGGCGCACCGACACCCGCCAGCCGCTGCGCATTCGCGCCGAAGACTTTCATCTGCACCGCCACCAGCAACACCAGGCCAGCTGCCTGATCCTGGCGCTCGACGCCTCGGGCTCGGCGGCGCTTCACCGCCTGGCCGAAGCCAAGGGCGCGGTGCAGCTGCTGCTCGAGCAGTCGTACGCGCGCCGCGACAGCGTCTGCGTGATCGGTTTTCGGGGGGCGCAGGCACAGCTGCTGCTGCCCATGACCCGATCGCTGGTGCGCGCGCGCCGCGCGCTGACCGGCCTGCCCGGCGGGGGCGGCACCCCGCTGGCGTCGGCCTTGCAGCTGGCCCATGAACAGGCGGCGCTGCTGCAGCGCCAGGGCGTCACCCCGATCCTGGTGGTGCTCAGCGATGGCCGCGCCAACGTCACACTGCAAGGCCTGGGGGGCCGCGTCCAGGCGCAGGCGGAGGCCCAGCACTGGGCACGCGTCTGGCATGGCAGCGGCCATGCGGGCCTGTGGATCGACACCGCGCCCCAGCCCGAGGTCCTGGCCCAGCAACTGGCCCAGACCCTGGGCGCGCGCTACCTGCCCATGCCGCAGCTGCAATCGCAGCGCCTGGCACAGGCCCTGCTGGACGCGCGACCCGCGCACTGAGGCCGCCATGTACGAGCGCTTCTACCCCGGCATGGACTGGGCGGCGCACGCGGCGCACTGGCCCCATGCGCAGCACAGCCGCTTCGTGCACGCCGGTGGCATCCACTGGCATGTGCAGGTGATGGGCCAGGGGCCGGTGCTGCTCCTGCTGCACGGCACCGGTTCGGGCAATTTCAGCTGGCGCGGTCTGATGCCGCGGCTGGCCGCGCACTTCACCGTGGTCGCCCCCGATCTGCCTGGCCACGCCTTCAGCAGCCGCGGCCCCGATGGCGCGCTCTCGCTGCCCGGCATGAGCGAAGGGCTGCGCGCCCTGATGCTGCAGCTGGACCTCACGCCACAGGCCATCGTGGGCCATTCGGCCGGCGCCGCCATCGCGGCGCACATGGCCTTGCAGCACAGCCGCATGGCGCACTGCACCGTGGTCGGCCTCAATCCGGCCTGGCTGCCGCTGCCCGGGGTGGCCTCCTGGCTGTTCGGCCCGGCCGCCCGGCTGGCCGCCATCAACCCGCTCTCGGCCTGGGCCACGGCCCGCATGGCGGCGCGTCCCGGTGCGGTGGCGCAATGGGTGGCACGCACCGGCTCGCGCCTGGATGCGACAGGGCTGGACCTCTATGCCCAGGTGCTGGGCGATGCGGGCCATGTGCATGGCGTGCTGTCGATGATGGCGGCCTGGCGCATCAAGCCGCTGGCCGCACGCCTGCCACAGCTGAAAAACCCGGTGTTCATGGCCATTGGCGCGCAGGACCAGACGGTGCCCCCGGCCCTGGCCGAGGAGGCCCGCCGCCTGCTGCCCCAGGCCCAGACCTGGCTGCAGACGGGCCTTGGGCACCTGGCCCACGAAGAAGACCCGGCGGGCACCGCAGGGCAGATCCTGGCCTGGTGCGGCGCCACGGCGCACTGAGCCTCAGTGCAAAAACGCGGCCACGGCCTGCAGCGAGGCGGACGCGGCCTCTTCTTGCGGCAGGTGGCCGACCTGGGGCAAAGCGAGCAGGCGGCTGCCTTCGATGGCGCGCAGGTAGTCCTGTGCATGGGCCACGGGGATCATGGCGTCGGCCTCGCCCCAGACGAGCAAGGTGGGCGCCCGGATCTGGCGCAGCAGCGGCAGCGGCTCCTGCAGCACCGTCTGCTGCAATCGCGTGAGCAGGGCCTGGCGGGCGCCCGGCGCGCGCAGCAGGTCGTGGTAGCGGCGGGTCAGCGCGTCGCTCAGGTTCTGCGGCTGGGCATAGGCGGCCTGGAGGTTCATGCGCAGCAGCGCGCGCGGCAGCACGTGGCGCATCAGACCCCAGCTGGCGGGCACCGCCATCGCCTGGCCATAGGCCATGCCAAAGCTGGCAAAGCCATCGGGGGCCACCAGCACCAGCCGTTCGCTGCGCTCGGGATGGCGGGCGGCCAAGGTCCAGGCGATGCGCCCGCCCATCGAATGGCCCACCCAGCTGGCGCGCTGCACCCCCAGCTCGTCGAGCAGCGCCAGCAGCAGCTGCAGGCTGCGCGCATCGGTGTAGTCGTTGGCCGGATCGGGCGGACTCAGGCCGCTGCCGGGCCAGTCCAGCCGCACCACGCGGTGCGTCTTTTGCAGGCCCTCGGCCCAGGCGTCCCAGGTTTGGAGGCTGGAGGCAAAGCCGTGCAGCAGCACCACCACAGGCGCGTCGCGCGGACCGCTCTCGCGCACATGCAGCCGCCACGGGCCCACCTGGCGCATGTCGGTGGGCGCCGCCAGGTAGCGGGCCTCCAGCTCGGCGCGCGGCAGGTCGGGCGTCCACAGCCAGACCGACAGCGCACTCAGAACGGCCAGCAGCAACACCTGGACCACCCGGCTCATGCCGCGCCGGGCATGGGCCGAGGCACGCACGCGTGTCGCCGACCCTGCACCTGCCCCTTGGCTTGCAGCGCCATGGCTAGATCGCAAACATCAGCAGGATGGCCATCTGCAAGCCATAGACGATGATCAGGCCCAGCTTGTAGCTGTCCCTGAGCACCTCGGGCAGGCCCGTCGACTTGCGGTCGAGCCACCAATAGGCGCCCCCGCTCAAGACGGTGACCAGCAGAAAGATCCCGGCCAGCAGTGGGGCATTCATGGGCAGGCCCTCAACGATGCATGCGGCCGGGCCGGGCCGGGCTGGGGCCCGGGCCAGCGGCGGGCCGCCTCAGAACGGCCCGTTGAGCTGCACGGTGGCCAAGTTGAGCGCGGTGGCGATGCTGACCCAGACCAGGTAGGGCAGCAGCAGCGCACTGGCCCAGCGCGAGATGCGCCACAGCCCCACGATCAGGGCGGCAATCGACAGCCACAGGAACAGCACCTCGACCAGCGCCCAGTCCGGCCGGTGCAGCTTGAAGTACAGGAGGCTCCACAGCACATTGAGCACGGCGTTGCTGCCAAACAGCAGCAGCACACGCTGGCGCAGGGCAGGGGTACTCGCCGCCCGCCAGGCCAGGGTGCCGCTCACGGCACACAGGGTGAAGATGGTGCTCCAGATCACCCCAAAGGCGGCGTCGGGCGGTTTCCAGTCGGGGTGACGCAGCGCGTAGTACCAGGGACCGAGCTCGGTCAGCGCCCCGCCCATGCCGGCGGTGCCGTAGCTCAGGACCAGGGCAAGCCCCAGCGTTTTCAGGAATGCGGTGTTCATGGCCGCGATTGTCGCCTCGCCCGTGCCCGGCGCGGGCGGGCCGCCTCACCAATGCCATGCTGGCCATCGGGCTTCAGGTCCTGGCCAGGCCCAGCAGGTGGGCCATGTCCTTGAAGAAGATGCGCACATGGGCCATCGGGTCCTTGCGCGCCAGCTCCTTGTTCATGTAGGACTCGAAGGTCAGGCGCTGCACGTCCCGGTCTTCGCAGATCTTCACGAATTTTTCGCGGCGGCGGTCGTTCTGGTACCAGAAGTACTGCATCACGCCCAGGATCCAGAACACGCGGCCGTGCTGCTTCATAAAGCTTTTGCGGGCCTGCTTGAGGCAGGCCCCTTGGCCGCTGGCCAGGGCCTGGTGGGTGGCCAAGGCCACGCGGCGGGCACAGTCCATGGCGTAGTAGATGCCCTCACCCGAGGATGGCGCCACCACGCCGGCGGCGTCGCCGGCGACGATCACGTCACGGCCGTTGTCCCATTGCGGCAAGGGCTTGAGCGGGATGGGCGCGCCTTCGCGGCGCAGGGTCGGCGCATCGACCAGGCCGGCGATCTCGCGCAGGCGTGCGGTGGCGCTGCGCAGCGAATAGCCCTTGTCGGCGCTGCCCATGCCCACGCTCATGGTCTTGCCATGCGGGAACACCCAGCCGTAAAAATCGGGCGAGACCTCGCCCTGGTAATACACATCGCAGCGCGCGCCGTCGTAGCCCGGCTGGTGCACCGGCGAGGCGATGATCTCGTGGTAGGCGAACACGTACTTGGTCTTGTGCGCGTTGGGAATGGCCTGCCGCGCCACCTCGGAGCGGGCGCCATCGGCCCCCACCACCATGCGGGTGCTCACCTTCACCGGCCGCGCGTGTTCGGCGGCCGCATGCTCTTTGGGGGTCACCGGGGTGTAGTGCACCCACAGCTGCCGGTCGTCGTCGTGCTCGATCTTGTCGAACAGGGCCTGGCAGCGCACCGCGCCCGAGCGGGCCGCGCGCGCGCGCAGGTACTCGTCGAATTCGTCGCGGTCGACCATGCCGACAAAGCCGTTGTCGATCGGGATGTCGACCTTGTTGTCGGCCGGCGAAATCATCCGCGCACAGCGCACCTTGGCCACCAGCAGGTGGTCGGGGATCTCGAAATCCTGGATCAGGCGCGGCGGGATGGCGCCGCCGCAGGGCTTGATCCGGCCCTGGCGGTCGAGCAGCAGCACGCGCCAGCCCTGACGCGCCAGGTCATCGGCGGCGGTGGCGCCCGCAGGCCCGCCACCGACCACCACCACATCAAAATCGGTCTTGCGCATCTTCAGCCTCTTTCAAAAGACGGGTCGCTCAGGGACGTCGGCGCTGCCGACGGCAGGGCTCGGGGCGCGGCCAGCCGCAAGGCCACGACCGCAGAGACGGCGAACATCACCGCCTGCAATGCAAACACGCTGGCATAGGCACTGCGGTGGCCACCCAGCAAGAGATGGGCCAGGTCGCTGGCGCCCGTGCCCACCAGGCCGCCCAGGCCAAAGGCCAGGGCCTGCGCCGCGCCCCACAGGCCCATGCGGGTGCCTTCGCGCCCGGGCCCGCCCTCGCTGGCCAGGCGCATCATGGTGGCGATGGCCGCGATCGAAAACGCGCCGTTGGCCACCCCCAGCAGCACCACATTGAGCTTCAGGGGCCAGGCCGTCTGCAGCGCGGCCCAGCTCAATCCAACGGTGGCCAGCGCCGAGGCCAGACAGCCGCCCACCATCCAGCCCTGCACCGAGCCCAGCCGCCCGCGGGCGCGGGCCGAGCCGGCCAGGGCAACCGCGATCATGCCCAGCAGCACGCCCATGTGGTGGTGGCCCGAGAGCTGCGTGGTCTGCCCGGGCGAGAAGCCATGCACCGCGCCGGCAAAGGGCTCGAGCACCAGGTCCTGCGCGCTGTAGGCCAGCATCGAGAGGAACACAAAAACGGTGAAGGTGCGGGCGGCACGCTCGTCCCACACGGCGGCAAAGGCCTGGCCAAAGCGCTGGCCCTGCAAGGCGGCGGTGGCGGGCGTGCTGTCCGCCCCGGGGCTGGCCGGCAGGGCCGGTCCTTCGAGGCGCCAGAGCGCCAGCGCGGTGATGCCCAGGGTGATCAGGCTCAGCCCGCCAGAGACCCGCAACAGCACTTCGGGGCTGTAGGGCTCGATCAGCTGACCGACCACGCCGGCGGTGACCGCAAAGCCCAGGATCATCATCATCCACACGGCCGTGGCTGCCGGCGCGCGCCGCTCTTGCGGCACCCGCTTGGCCATGAGCGCCAGCAGCGAGGTGCCGCAGGCGCTGACCCCCAAGCCGATCATGGCAAAGGCCAGCCAGGCCAGCAAGGCGCCGTACAGGCGCTCGCTGCCCATCCACACCGTGGCCAGGGCGGCCAGCACGCCGCCTGCGCCCAGCACCGCCATGCCGCCCAGCATCCAGGGCGTGTTGCGGCGGCCTTGGTCGGCGCCAAAGCCCATGCGCGGGCGCACCATCTGCACGCCGTAATGCCAGGCCACCAAAAAACCCGGCAAGAGCGCCGGCAGCGCCAGCTCCACCACCATCACCCGGTTCAGGGTGGAGGTGGTGACCACCACCACCGCGCCAAGGCAGGCCTGCACCAGGCCAAGCCGCAGGATCTGCGGCCAACCAAAGGCGTGGGCGAGGGTCTTCATGCCGCCCCCAGACTGTGCAGCTGGCGCAAACCCCAAGCGCTGACCATCATGCCGCTCACATACAGCGGCACCCCGAACGCGCTCAGCAGCAGGGCCTTGGCGATCGGCGCACGCACAAAGCGCAGCATCAGCGGCCCCTGGGCCAGCACCAGCAGCAACACCGCCAGGGCGTGCGCGGGCAAGCCCCAGGTCCACAGCAGCACCGACACGGCCAGCTGGGGCAGCACCATCACCGCGACCGCCGTGCGCGCCGCGCGTTCGGCGCCCAACTGCACCGGCAAGGAGGCCACGCCCATGCGGGCATCGCCTTCGATGGACTTGAAATCGTTGAGGGTCATGATGCCGTGCGCGCCCAGGCTGTAGAGCAGCGCCAGCACCAGCGAACCGCCGCCTGGCCAGGCGCCACCGAGCATGACGGCGGTGCCGGTGATCCAGGCCAGCCCTTCGTAGCTGAGCGCGCAGGCCGCATTGCCCCACCAGCCGTTGCGCTTGAGCCGCACCGGCGGCGCGCTGTAAGCCCAGGACAGCAACACCGCCAGCGCGCAGGCGGCAAAACCCCAGGGCCCCATCAGCAGCGCCCACAGCAGCGACAGGGCGGTCCAGGCGATGGCGATCGCCAGCCCCCAGCGGCCAGGCATGCGGCCCGAGGGAATCGGGCGCTGTGGTTCGTTGATGGCGTCCACATGCCGGTCAAACCAGTCGTTGACCGCCTGGCTGCTGGCGCACACCAGCGGTCCGGTCAGCACCAGGCCCAGCAGCAGCAGGCCCCACTGCCCGCCCAGCGACTGGCCCGAGGCCACGGCGCCACAGGCAAAGGCCCACATGGGCGGAAACCAGGTGACGGGCTTGAGCAGCTCGGCCACGGCCGAGAGTTGAGGACGGGAATGGAGACGGTCCATGCCCGCATTTTGAGCGGACATTTCAAAATGTCAATAAAAATTGACACTCAGGAAGGCGGCGCCGGGGTCAGTCGCTTTCGTTGTCGGCGATCATGCCAAAGCGGCGCAGCTTGACGTACAGGCTCTGGCGGGACAGGCCCAGCATTTCGGCGGCCGAAGCCCGGTTGTCGTGGGTCAGCTGCAGGGCCGACTCGATGCACATGCGCTCGATCGCGTCCACCGCCTCGCCCACGATGTCCTTGATCGGACGGCGCCCGACCAGCTGGGCGATGTCGCTCATGGTGCCCGCCAGGCTCTGGGTCACCGGCGAGGCGCCAGGGTGGCGGCGCTCGATGTCGCGCAGGAAAAAGGCATACAGGGGCTCGGGCCGGTTCAGGCTGATGGCAGAAATCTCCACCGGCAGTGTCAGGCCCGAGAGGGTGCGGACCTCGGTGGCGAAGTTGCGCACCGGCAGCTGCTGACGCAGGTTGGTGCCCAGCACCCCCCAGTCCACGCCCCCGCGCAAGAGCCAGCGCTCCAGCGAATGGCCGACCACCTGGGAGGACGCCGTCACCCCCAGCAGGGCCATGCCTTCGTCATTGACGCTTTTAACGACCCCCTGCGTGTCGGTGAGCAGCCAGCCGTCGGGGAAACGCTCCATCGCTTCGGCCAGGGCCACCGAAGGCCCGCCGCTGCTGCGCTCGGCAGGGCCCTCGCGCGAGGCCAGGCGCAGCAGGAATTGCGGGCCACCCTCTTGGCGGAAGACCGTGGCGCTCACCGTCCAGTTCGCGCTCACGCCCAGGAGGTTGGCCGAACACATTTCAATGCGGCCGGTGGCCAACGCCATGCGCAGCAGGGACTGGATTTCGGCGTGGCTGCCGGGTTCGAAGCAGTCGCGCACCTCGCGCCCGACCAGCCGCTTGGCGCCGTCGCGCAACAGGGTCTGGGCGCTGGCATTGGCCTCGAGCACGCGCTGGGAGCCGGCATCGACCAGCAACAGCGCCTCGCTGGTGGTGTCGAACAGCACGCGGTAGCGCGCTTCGATGTGGCGCAGCCGCAGGTAGTCGCGTTCCATCGACTGCTGGGTCTCGACCAGCCGCCGTTGCAATTCGGCAATGCCCTCGAGGTCGCGCGCCAGGGCCACGCGCTTGCCGCTGCGGCCCAGGGCCAGCACGATGTACTGCAGCGGCACGTCGTGGCCGCTGCTGGAGGGGTGGTTGATGTGGCGCCAGCGCGGGGCCTGGCCCTCGGCGGATTCACGCAGCAGGTCTTCGACCTTGATCTGGCTTTCGGTGGTGACGGTGTCCAGCCAGCGCCGACCCACCCAGGCCTGGCAACCCAGGCTGACCAGGGTGTCACGCCCACTCGACACATCCTCGATGACACCCGCCGCGTCAAGCACCAGTGTCAAGTCAGACACACCTGACAGCAGCAGCGCAAAACTGGCTGAATCGAGATCGGGGAGTTTCATCTGAAGGGAGGCGACAGATCGGCGGGGGACATACAAATAAACGGTTGGCAGTATACGTCTGCCCCTGGGCTTGCCAAGGTGCTCAGCGCCACCTGCGTATGCTGTTTAACCCGGGGGTCGGGGTCGCTGGCATCCCGCAGCGCGTGGCACAAAACCCAAGTGTCAACTGGACACCTGCAACATGTGCTGATCGATCCAGTTGACAGTTTCGCGGGCATCGGTCGCCACCAGGTCGGCCCCCAGGCTGCGCATGGCCTGCGCATGCTGCAAGGCCAGCGGTCCGCCCAGCAGGATTTGCAGTTCGGGGTTGGGCGATTGCGCACGCAGGCGCGGCAGCCAGTCGCGCAGCCAGGGCAGCTGGCCATCGGTGCTGACCGACAGGGCCACGGCGTCAAACCAGTCACGCCGCAGGTGCGCGAGGATGTCCTGCCCGTCCTGCGGGGTCAGCCACTGCACCGACCATCCCCGGCGCCGGAAGAACTCGCCGAGCATGAACGCCCCCATGGTGTGCTGCGCCCGGGGCTCGCAGGCCAGCAGCAGGTTCAGGCCAGAGGGCTGGTCGGCCCCCGGCGCACAGAATTCCTGGCTGAGCCGGTGCAGCAGCCGCTGCAAATTGGCCGACCCGATGGTGACCTGGGCGAAATCGGCCACATCGCAGCGCCACCAGTGGCCCAAGAGCCGGGCCGAGGGCGCCACGCCGTGGATGTAAATCTCTTCCAGTCCATGGCCCCGCGCACGCCAATGGTCCACCTGCACCAGCGCCGACTCCAGGCTGTGCAGGCAGGCGCGGGCCAGCCGCTCGAGCTCGGGCGGCGCGAAGTCCCGAGGGTCTTCTCGCGGGGCAGAGGGGGCCGGCCTGTCGTCCATCACAGGCAAGGCCGGCGGCGGCTGGGGGGCATTGAGCGATCCTGAGGTCATGAGGGCACCGATCTCCTGGGGCTTCAAGCGAGCGAAAGGCTCCCCGAAAAGAGTCGACGCACAAGGCACATCGTCTGACGCGTGGGCCGCAGCGCCCCAGGCAGGAGCGGGCCGAGACAGACAAACCAAGTTTGAACCCATTCATGTGGACTACACCTAAGGGAATACCCTAGTGATGTCAATTTTATTTATCGTCAATTTAGATTGACACATGCCCCCGTCAGCCGTACATTGAAGCGGTCACTTCCAGCTGAAAACGTCTCATGCCCGCCACACCGTCCACCGGTCTGTACACCCCCGCACAGCGTGCGCGACGGGATGCGACCGTCTGGACACCGGTGCAGGGGGTGCTGGCACCGCTGCAATTTGGCGTGTTTCTGCTCAGCCTGGGCCTGGTCCTCTACAGCCTGCGCACCGGCCAGGCCACCGACTGGGCCTTGGCCTCGGTGGTGGCCAAGACCCTGCTGCTCTACGCCATCATGGTCACCGGCTGCATCTGGGAAAAGGAGGTGTTCG
>Ga0315900_10000718_pt1 | contig 55574 bp, 45 predicted proteins | sample LakEriMetagenome_FD_203521 | JGI IMG/M metagenome (GOLD analysis project Ga0315900, IMG submission 203521) | Freshwater fungal communities from buoy surface, Lake Erie, Ohio, United States - Buoy 12 MA114 | ecosystem: Environmental > Aquatic > Freshwater > Lake > Lake biofilm | place: USA: Lake... | reverse complement strand
AGAATCCAACGATGACCATCGAGCTTGGGTCACATACTGATTGTCGTTCATCAAAGGCTTACAATTTATCTTTATCAGATAAGCGTGCTAAGTCATCTGCAGCCTACATTGTATCAAAGGGCATCGCCAAAAACAGAATCGTTGGCAAGGGTTATGGCGAAAGTAAACTCATCAACGGTTGCGAATGCGAAGGTAAAGTTCAATCATCTTGCTCCGAAGATGAACACCAAGCTAACCGTAGAACTGAGTTCTTGATTACTAAGTTTTAATCACGCCACGGCGAGAGTTTTTTTAAGTTGAATGAAAAAGCCTAATTGTTTAATGCAAGTAGGCTTTTTTTATTATTTACGTTGAAATATAAATATAGTTATATCATGAAGTTGTAAATATTGAGGGGAAAACACATCTAAGATCCACTTGATAATGAATTAAATTTATTGTATTAATAGTTATGCATTATGAAAAGACTTACTATAAATTATTTTAAAATTCCAATTTTTATAATTTGTATTTTTTTATCTTTTAATGAAAAATTATTTTCACAAGAGTTTTTCAGTTTTTTTAGTTGGTCTCAAGGACAAACAACTGCTACAAATTGGAGATCTGATCCAAGCCCGTTAACCACACCTGGATTTCCTGCTGGCTCTAACTATACTGGTTGCCTTTATGCGGATATAAATATTGCTAATTCAGCTGCAGAATGGGTCACAAATTATCCGAGATATGCATACAACACTATAGGAATGCCTGCTGCCGCTGGTTACGGAATGCGTTTACAAACCAACTGGACAACATCAAATAGAGTAGTGACCTACACCATCACATTTAAAAGTAGCAGTGGAGGGCCAGTAAGCGAATATCCTGTTGAATTTAGTATCTATGATATTAATTCACATTTATGCGGAGCAGCATCTATCGATCGCTTTATCGATGCTGTAAGTGTTGTTGGATATAGGCAAAATTTAAGTACAGTGGTAAATCCTACATACGCAAACGCAGCGAATTCTGGAGGTATAACATGTACAAATAATATTGTAACCGGTAATTGGATAAAAGGGGGTGATTGTGGTGCTAGTCGAACAAACGTAACTTTCCCTAATAATGTAGCAAGGATAATAATAACTTATACGTCAGGTATTGGACATCCTGCTAATTTGAATTGTGGAACAACTCCCGCTGCTCTTGTTGCAGCTGACAATCCAAGATCCCAAGAAATTCTCTTTTCACCGTTTAAAATAAATAACCCAAGTGCTCCAACAGCTCCAAGTGCTATAACAGGAGGAGCTAGCGTATGTTCTGGTAACAATATAACTTTAACTGGAACTGGAGCAACAGCAACAAGTATTTGGTATACAGGATCCTGTGGGGGCACACAATTTGGAACAGGGACATCCATCACCATTTCTCCAACATCAAATACTACTTATTGGGTTGCAAATGTTGGCGGATTATGTGGTACAACCTTATCATCATGCGCTAGTTTAGGTATAACGGTAACATCACCACCTACTATTAGCGCCCAACCATCAGCTGCATCAATTTGTTCTACAGGCTCATCTACTATATCAGTTACCGCTAGTGGCGGCCCATACCAATGGCAATACTTTAATGGATCAACTTGGAACAATGTAGTTAATGGAACGCCAACAGGATTTACTTATGCAAATAGCACTACCAATAATTTATCTATTACAACGTCTGGAGCAACTACAGGAACTTACCCTTTTAGATGTGTGATTGGTAGCGCTTGTACTTTAAATTCTAGTACTGCAAACGTTACTATTACTGGTCCAGCTACCACAGGCATGGCTGCAGGAGATTGGGTTTGGACAGGAGCGCAATCAGTTATATATGAATTGGCAGGAAATTGGTTGAGTTGGAATGGAACTGTATTGACTGTTCCTGCAACACCGCCAACATCTGTTAATAACGTGAGAATAAAACCAACAACTGGCTGTGTTTTAAATCAACCAACCATTACAAACTCTATACAAGTAATTGATGTTGCAGGCAGTGCAAATTGCAGGGATATTATTATTGAAAATGGTGCCACATTAACCTATACTAATACTGCATTGCCTAATAATGCTCATTTCCACATAACAGGAAACTACAATAATCAAGGAACCGTTGTTCCAGGAACTGGTCGAGTAAAATTTGTTAGAAACAGTGGCTCTCAGACTATAACAGATGCTTCAGGTACCGCCACTTTTTACGAAATGAATGTTGCCTCAACATCAACCGCAGTTTTAAGTAGTAGTGTTACAGTAACAAATGCTATTCGCTTACCAGGCGTTATTTCAACAGGAACCAATAGGGTTTATTTGAATACAACAGCAGTTGATAATGGATCAACTACTGGTTTTGTTACCTACACAGGTCATGTGTTTGGAAATTTAAGAAGGCGTGTGGTAACAAATACAAATAGTTACTTCTTTCCAGTTGGAGTATCTAATGTATTAAACACAGGCCGAAGATTACTAGAATGGATAAATAATAGCACTACAGGCATTACCGATTTGGATTGTCGTGTTTCTAATACTTTTAAAGGTTCAGGAAACAATATTGATTCACAATTAGATATTACTAATAAGGCTAAAAGTTTTGTGCAGGTTATGGGTTTTGTTTGCCCGGAGGCTGAGTGGACTTTAACACCAAATACATCAATAACAGGAGGTGACTATGGGTTAAGATTATATTTACAGAATTTTGCTCCTATTGCTGATAATAAATTTACAATCTTAAAAAGACCAGATAACTCAACTACCTTTTTTGATTTTAATACCTTTTATTTAACTACAACTATTCCTTCTTTTGGAAATCCGGGTAGAGTTTATTCTGGAGGAGCAGGCAATGCAGAAAAACAAGGATTTACTACTTTTTCAAAATTTGTGGTGGCAACAAGTTTAGAGGTGCTGCCAGTAGAATTGATAAACTATAATATTATCTGTAGTAACGAAAAGCCCTATATTACTTGGCAAACGGTTTCAGAACAAAATAATAATTACTTTTCGGTTGATCGTTCAATTGATGGAGAAACATTTAATTCCATTGCAACTATTAATAGTATCGGCAATTCATTAAGCTTGCAAAGCTATTCATACATTGATCCAAATCCCTTGCCTAGTATTTCCTATTATCGATTAAGTCAAACAGATTTAAATGGCGTTACAACTAGTCTTTCAATCAAATCGTATAAAAAAAATTGCTCTGATATACCATTTGATATTGTTGCATTAAGTAATCCGTTTGATAATGTGCTAAGCTTGAATTTGAATTACAATAAGGATTCACAAATTACACTATCTATATATGATAATTTAGGGCAATTAGTAAAAACAATATTTGACAATACAATTATGGACGGAAATACTTCTAAAATAACAATAGATACTGAAAACCTCGCTACGTCAATATATTATTTAAGAGGCTTTGTAAATAATGAACCCTTTAATTTGAAATTAATAAAGATAAAATAAAATACATTTTTAGTATGTGTATTGATATAGAAACAATTGCAGAAGCAAAAATAATAAATAGAACCGATGGAATCCTTCAGATTTGCTATGCTGAAAATAAAACATAGCCTTGTATAATACAATTACATTTTTTCAATAATATCTTTATACTTCATTGCCCAAATTAATAAGCTATTAGTAACAGGTTCTAAACCTATTTTTTTCGTAATTCTTGATCGATTATTATCTACTGATTTTGGTGCAATAAATAAAAGATCGGCAATTTCCTTCGAAGTATAATTTTTACAAACAAGCTTCAGAGTTTTCAATTCAGTAGAGGTAAGTTCTTTTAAAACAGACTCAATTTTGCTGACTTCCTTGTTTTCAGAAACAATTTCATCCTGTAAATCATTTAGTGATTTACTCCAATAATACTGACCATTTAAAACAGCTTTTATCGAATCAACAACTTCAAAAATTGAATTATCTTTAATTAAATAACTGTTAGCCCCATATTCTTTTGCTTTTTCAAGCAAAGCTTTCTCTTTATACATTGTTAGAATAATAATCTTGGTAGTTAAATTACTGTTTTTTATCTTCTTACATAATTCAAGACCATCCATTCCAGGCATATTAATATCTAAAACAGCAATATCTGGCCGCTTTGATTCAATGACATCCCAAGCCATAATTCCATGATCTACTCCAATCAAAGATGATTCAGGGAATCCTTCTTGAATTACACTACACAATCCAATTCTAAAAATCGGATGATCATCTGCTACCAATATTTTAAGCTTTGTCATATAAAGTAATTGTCAATTTAACACCTTTATTATTTTCATTATTAGCAATAAATATATCAGCACCAATTAAATTCCCTCGCTGATATATATTACTTAAACCTAACCCCTTTCCTTTTAAACTGCCCTTATAACCTATTCCATTATCAAAATATGTAATCTCAATCTTTTTACTAACTTTTTTAATTTCAACTCTTATAGCAGTAGCCTCAGCATATTTTACTGTATTATGAATGCATTCCTGCAAAATCCTTAAGACGTGTGTCTTAATTTCTAGTTCGAGTTTGTCGATTATTTCATCAATATCATAACTGCAAATAATATTAGTTTGTTGTTCAGTTTGTTCAAGAAGATTTGAAATATACTCTTCGAATCTAAGATGTTTTAGTGTTGAAGGGAATAATTCCCGTGATATTTTTCTGGTTTTTTCTAATAATTCACTTAAATAATTTTCAATTTCAAAACTGGCGCTTCCATTCCCGATATCCATATTAATTAGCTTTTGCCTTGCCATCGTTAAACCAAGTCCTAAATCATCATGCAAATCCATAGCGATTCTTTCACGTTCTTTATCAATTTCATTAATTAACTGGCTCGCATATAATTCTTTTTGTTTCTTCGTCTTTCTCTCAACAAGAAAAAATCCTAATATGATAGTAATTATAAAAACCATTATTATTAAAATGATATAATAATTTTTATTCAAATTATCTATCTCACTCTTTTTCTTTAACAATTCATTCTCGTTCTTTTGAATTAAAAATTTTTGTTCTTTTTCAGATAGTTCATATTTAAAGATTAGCTCATTAACCATCTTGTTGTTCGAAGCTTTATCAATACTATCTTTTTGACTAATATATTTTTTATTCATAAGAAGTGCGTTGTAATAGTCACCCAAGGCTTCGTAAGACCTGCTTAAATTATTATAAAAAAATGGGTCAACAATTTGCAGTTTGTTAGTTTGAGAAAACTCAATGGCTTTCTTTGATAAATCAACAGCTTCTTCATAATTCTTATTAGAAAAATAAATGCTAGAAACTTGGCTATATATATTAATTGTTTCGAGAGGTAATTTTTGTTCCGAAATAGTTTTAATGGCGAGTTGAGAGTATATCTTCATCTTTTGATAATTCCCTAGTAATGAATAACAACGAGCAGCATTTAAATACATGTAGGAGATTTCATAAAAAAAATTAGTGTTTTCATAAAATGATAAATTCTCTAAATAAATATTTAAGGCCTCATAATATTTTTTTTGTTGAATATAAATCGAAGCAATATTACTATTGATATTAGTTGCAAGTTTTTTATTCTTAATCTTTTTCGCAATAGAAACTGCATTTAAATATTCCCTTTTAGCTTCATCATTTTTCCCAAGTGTTTGGTACTCACCAGCAATATTGTTTCTGGAAGTAGCTTCGTAGTAGGGGTCTTTCTTTAGAATAGATAAATTTAACGCCTTATACATTTTATTTAAACTAGAATCATGCTTGAGCTCGGCTTGATAAATTTGACCATATGCCATATTAATTAATATTTGAGCCATTGTATCGTTTTCTTCAGCTCTTTCCTTTTCTTTATAAAAACGCTTTGCTCTAATAAAATCGCCTTGATCAATCCAAATATAACTTCTCTTTAATTCAATAAGATTCTTTAATTTACCATCTGGGTGTCGTTTTAAAATTGCTAATGCAGAATCATAATAAATATTTGTTTTATTAAAATCAGTTCGGAAGTAGTAATATGTTCCGATTACATGCAAAACATCTGCTCTTTTTTGTGGAGAGTTTAGCTTATTAGCTATTGAATTTAACTTATTAGTGATTTTAAAAAATGAAATTGTATCATAACTAGATAGAGTTTGCAAGCTATCTCTGAGCTTTTGATAATCAGCATTTAAATTTTGAGCTGATAAAAATGAGAAGCCAAAAAGACAAAAGATGGTTATGAAAATACATTTCTTCATTATATAATATTGCAAATTACTTGCTTCAAATTTTTCTAAAAAATAATCAAAAAAAATCAATTATTAAAATTTCATCTGCTTTTAAATAAAGGCTTAAAAGCATGCAAAAAGTATAATTTAAGCTTATAAATGTTACATAAACTTAAAATCGTTGTGCCTTTTTACAAAACAAACGTTATACTAACATAAATCTGTTTAAAACATCGCTTATGATTTAATTTACTCATCCATTTCTAAGGTAACTTCGTGTAATTAAAAATAAAGCTCTATGATGTCATTCATTCTTCAAATAACAAATACGGTAGCTTCTACAGTAACTGATTCAGTAGCCGCAATTCAGCCAGCAGTAACAGGCATTCAAACAGCCCCAGAGTTACCACCTAATGAAATTTCATTATTTAGTATGGTCGCCAAAGGTGGTGTTATCATGATTCCTTTGGCAATTTTACTGTTAATGTCTATTTACGTGATGGTAGAGAGATTATTAACTATTTCAAAAGCTTCGAAAAAAAATGCAACTTTACTAGCAAGTATAAAAGAAATGATTAACAACGGCAATTTAGTAAATGCTCGTAGTCTTTGTAAAAGCGTTAACACTCCTGAAGCCATTATGCTAGAACAAGGGATTTCTCGTATTGGTCAATCAATGCAAGAAATACGTGAAGCAATGGATAAGGCTGGGTCATCAGAATTATCACGTTTAGAAAAAAACATGAGTATTTTAAATATCACAGGACGTATTGCTCCTATGTTTGGATTTATTGGAACTATTATCGGTGTTATTAAAATTTTTTATGATATATCTGTTGCAAAAACTGTAGAAATTGAAGTTATATCTTCTGGTTTATACCAAAAAATGATTACATCTGGTGGCGGTTTAGTAGTTGGCGTGATTGCTTTTATTGGGTATCATTTTCTAAATGCTCGTATTGATAAATTAGCGCATCGCATGGAGGAAACTCAAATAGCGTTTTTAGATATTTTAAACGAACCATCTAAATAAGTAAGAAGTTAGAAATCCGATTTTAGAAATAAATCTAACTTCATAAAACATAAATCTTAAATAAAATGGGATTACGTAAAAAAGCACATAGAGACGCCGAAGTAAGTACAGAGTCATTAAATGACATTATGTTCTTCTTGCTTTTATTCTTCCTAATCTTATCAACGATGGTAAGTCCTAATGCCATTAAAGTAAATTTACCAAGTTCAAAACCTACTAAACCTGTTGAAAATAATAAAAGGCCTATACATTTAGATGTTTCTAACAATAGAAATTACTTTGTGGAAGGTAAAGAAGTAGATTACTCGGTTTTAGAATCAACTTTAGTTGCAGAAATAAATGGAAATCCTGAGCCAACGGTTGTGTTGCAAATGGATAAAGATTTAAGTATACAAGATGCCGTTGATGTGATGATTATAGTTGATAAATTAAAATGCAAAATGGTTTGGGCAACTAAACCTTCAAACGGAAAATAGTCATGATTTTATCTCAGGCTGAAGAAAATAAAAACAAGATTATATCTCTAGTAATTTCACTAGGAGTATTTGCTTTACTTTTATTATTTTTATTTTTATACATCATCATTACACCCAATCCTCCTTTCCCTGTCACTGCAGGTGGTGGCGGAGGAATTGAATTTAATATTGGAAATTTAATTGAAGGTACCGGAAATGTTGATGGAGATGGCATTGGAGATGCGGTTCAAGTAGTAGAAAGCACAGATCCAACACCACCAACAAATGAAGAAAATAGCTCTGAAAATTTAGTAACATCCGATCAAGGTGAAGACATCAACATTACTAAAAACGAAACAAAAACCACAAGCACAAATCAAACCGTAGTTATTCCAGTTAAACCTAAAGTGAAAACAGCTGCCGAACTGTTAGCCGAAAAATTTAATAAAACAAAAGGAAATAACGGTGGTGGCGACGGTAATAGTGGACATGAAGGCAATGATGGAAAACCAGATGGAAATCCAAATACCAACGGTAATGGCGGAACAGGTGGTGGTGATGGCGGTGGAGACGGCCCAGGTAAGGGACCTGGCAAAGGCCCTGGAAAGGGATATGGTTTTGATTTAGCCGGAGCATCTATTATGACTCCTCCAGTTTTATCTAAAGACACAAAAGAACAAGGAAAAGTAGTAGTTGAAATTACTGTTGACAAAAATGGCAAGGTTATTAGAGCAGAGCCTAACGGTAGAGGAACCAATACCAGTAATCCTATGTTAAAAGCAAAAGCGCGTCAAGCGGCTTTAGCAACCATTTTTAAAGTTACTGGCGAATTTGAGGAGCAAAAAGGAACACTTACAATTTATTTTAATTTTAATTAATTATTCCTGACAAAACTTAATTACTAAAAATTAAGATCCGTACATTAATTAAATTCATGACTTATCCTCAAACACTAGACTTTTTATTTTCTAAGTTACCAATGTATCAGCGTGTTGGTGCAGCGGCTTATAAAGCTAATTTAGATAATACCATTGCCATTTGTAATGCACTTGGTAATCCGGAAAAAAAATTAAAATGTGTGCATGTAGCAGGAACCAATGGCAAAGGCTCGTCATCGCATATGCTAGCAGCTATTTTACAACAAGCAGGTTATAAAACTGGATTGTATACTTCTCCCCATCTTGTTGATTTCAGAGAACGCATTAAGATTAACGGTAAAATGATTCCAAAAACAGATGTTGTAAAATTTGTTGAGGAATATAAAGATGTTTTTGAAAAAATAGAACCATCATTTTTTGAATGGACTGTTGGACTGGCTTTTCATTATTTTAAAGAACAAGAAGTTGATGTAGTTATTTTAGAAGTTGGATTAGGAGGAAGATTAGATTCGACAAATGTGGTAAATCCAGTAGCTTGTTTAATTACCAATATTAGTTTTGATCACATGAATTTATTAGGAGATACATTGCCTAAAATTGCTACTGAAAAAGCTGGTATTATTAAGTCAAAAATTCCTGTAACTATTAGCCAAACTCAATTAGAAGTGATTTCGGTTTTTAATAATAAAGCTATAGAATTAAAAGCACCGATTGAATTTGCCGATAAAAATTACAAACTGATTTCTTCTAAACACGAGAAGCAACTCCTAAATATTGAATTGCTTCACAAAAAAACAAATACCTCGCATTTATACCAACTCGACCTACAAGGAAACTATCAAATAAAAAATTTGATGGGTGTACTAAATACCATTGAAAATTTAAAGCGAAAAGGTTTTTTAATCGAAGAAGAAATGATTACTAGTGCCCTGCAACAAGTTCAAAAAATAACTGGATTAAAAGGGCGATGGCAAGTAATACAAGATAAACCACTAGTAATAGCAGATACAGGGCATAACGAAGATGGTATTAAGGAAGTATTAGAAAATTTAAAGAGATATAATTATAAAACTCTACATTTCGTTTTAGGTGTTGTAAATGATAAAGACATTTCAAAAATTTTGAAACTATTACCTAAAGATGCCACTTACTATTTTTGTAAAGCAACTATTCCAAGAGCCTTAGATGAAATTGAATTAAGTGTGCAAGCAAAAAAGGCGGGACTTATTGGTAAAACATTTAAAACTGTTCCAGAAGCATTAACAGCCGCTAAAAAGAAGGCTAAATCAAACGATTTAGTTTTTGTAGGAGGCAGTACGTTTACAGTAGCAGATATTATTTAAAGTAATTTCATAAAAAAAGCCCTCAGTAAAAATTACTGAGGGCTTTTTTTTTGCTTTTCTATCTATTGAAACACATTTACTGTTCCTTTTAAATCATAAGTAGCGCCATCTAAACCAGTAGCTTTTACAATATAAAAGTACGTTCCATCGGTTACAGTATTTCCGCCAGTATTTTTACCATCCCACTTAACATTTCCTGTTGAAGTAGCTTCAAACATTTTTAATCCCCAACGGTCATAAATAATCACATAAATCTCACCCATATTAATGGCGTTAAATGAGAATACATCATTTTTACCATCACCATTTGGAGTAAATACATTAGGAATATCAAATTTCGAAATAATATCAACTTTAATATATCTTACAGCTGTGTCAACACAAAATCCATTTTGAGCTGTTAAAATTACTGGGAATAAACCTCCTTGATTATAAAGATGATTTACAGTTGTATCGTTTGAAGCTAAGGTAATACCATCTCCAAAATTCCAAGAATAGGTTGTTCCTGCTGGATTTGTTCCGAAAATACTAGTGTTTGTAAATGTAACTGGTAATGGCATTAATCCACTATAAACTGAAGCATCAAATGATGCATTAATATTATCATAAACTAAAGTTGACGTGGCAGAAGCTGTACATCCATTAACAGCATTAGTTGCAACAACAGTATACACGCCAGCTGCAGATGCAGTTAACACACTTCCAGTAAAAGTTGGCGAACTCGGTTGCCATGAATACGAATAAGAGCTAGCCAATGTGTGTGATGCCGTAATATTTAATGAGCCTGTTGCACAAGGAATAATTCCCGAATTTGCAGACACATTTGCTTCTGTGTTTTTTGTAATAGTGATAACTGTTTGACTAGAGCACCCTAGAGAGTTTGTAGCAATAGCTGTATATGTACCATCTGCTGTTATTGGCAAAGGATTGGTTGTAACAGTTGAAGTTCCATTGTTCCATACTATGTTAGCACCTGCAGGTAATGAAGTTGCAGTAGCCTGAACAGTAGTTGTGATACATGTTAAAACATTGGTATTTGGTGAAGATGCCACATTAACTTGTGGTATAGAAGTTAAAGTAGTATATGTTTGCACGCAGCCGTTGTTTGGATCGGTAACAGTTAAAGTAAAAACACCAACAGCAGTAGAAGTTGCAGGGTTTCCTATCGTATTAGGCGGACTTGTTGGTTCAATCCAAACAGCAGTAAAGGTAGATGCGGGGGTAGCTGTTAATGTAACCGTATTAGTATTACAAGATGTTGAAAAAGTTGCTGAAGGAAGATTCACATCACTTGTAATAGTAATAGATCCAGTTAAAGAACAAGTACTTACTGTATTAATAGCAGAGTAAGTGTATGTTCCTGGAGTATTTACCAAAACATTAGTACTTGTAATAACACCTAATGGTCCTCCCCAAGATACAGTAGTATTTGCATTTGTAGAAGCAAATGTAATTGTAGTAGATGGCGAAAGACAAGTTAAACTATAACTAGGATTTACATCCAACGTATATGAAGGCGCAGGTGGATAAGGATCAACAGAAAAAGTTGTAGAACCAATACAACCGTTATTATCTATAACCGCAACAGAATAAGCTGTACCTGCAGGTAAATTAACATTCACTGATGATGATGGCGCAGCTGGTGACCATGAATAAGTATAAGGTCCTATTCCTCCATTAACTGTTAGGGTTGCAGATCCTGCTGGCAATAAACAAATAGGTTGTGTTAAAGAGGCCGTAACTGTAGGATTTGGCGCAGAGTTAAATGTTGAAAATAATACTGGATTAAAAGCACAAGTGGATCCTGCAATACCTAAGGTTACTGAGTAAGATCCATTGGAAGTAGCATTCACACATTGCCCCGTTTGTCCATTAACGCCTGGCCCCGACCAATTGTATGTAAATCCTGGAGGAGCACATAATGTATTGGTTGTAGCTGCTCCACAAATTGAATTATTAGTTTGTCCAATTGGGATATCTGTACCGTTTAAATTTAAAGTCATTGGGCTACAAGAAGCATCAATATAGGCATATCCGCCATGCGCACCTTGTGTGGTAACACATCCGCCAACCGTAAATTCTACATTTACACATTGACCTATGTAATTTGTTAAATCAAAAGCACGGGTTTGCCATGGTAAATAACTCCAATTATTACCAGTTGTACTGGAGGAAATAAAGTTAGGATCGCCACTTGAACAGCCTGTCCCGTTCGCAGAAACATTATACGAACCACAAGGAATAGCATTATTACTACAATCCTCAAAACGTATATTAAAAAACGGTTGTTCAGAGCATGAATGTGGTGATGAATTATTTAAAACAACGGCGTATCTATAAATAAATACAGAGTTCGCGGCTGTAACTGTAAAAGTTTGTGAAGCACGGTATGAATTACCTCCTGAAGTAAATCCAGACGGCCCTAAACGTAAAGCAAAACTACCCCCACCTGCTGGAACTGTGGGTAAAGCAGGCACGTTAGGATCAGTCCCAACGCCAACCACATTTGCTTGTGTGTTAGCTAAATTAGACCATGGCAACATGGTTTGTGAATTATTGTTAGGAGATTGACTAGTTGTCCAACCAGCAGTGGTTCCTGTTTCAAATCCAGGATTTGAACAAGGGCCTTGCACAACTGGCAATGGAGCTAATTTTGCAAAACCATATTTAACATCAATGTAATTACGTTTTAAAATCGCAACAATCCTTTCTTGTCTCCAATCTTCAGTTGCATTAGATTTTGCTTGAATCCATGCAGCCTCCTCATTAAATCCAATTAACGAATCTTTATCAAATTGCAATGGTAAATGAAACGCGTCAGCATGGCTGTGATTGCAGTTAGTGTTAGTTTTGTTCTGTTGAGCTTTCAAATTAGAAAAGCTAACAAATAATAATGCTACTAGTACTTTTGTAAAAATTTTATTCATATTATTTTCATTTTTAACTCATAATGCCATCAGCAATATGAAAATTGTAGAATGTTAAATATATGAAAAAGTGCGTACGACTGCAATAATATCTGATAAAATAATATACACTGGCTTTAAAAAACTAAAAAAAATTTAGTAATTAATGGCTTAACTTACTCAGTCCAAACTTTTGTGCCTTCGCTACAGTTTTTACAGATGTCAATTTCTTGACGAGATTTTAAAACAGCAAGCCTAAAATTTTGATATTTTTGAGACTTCCATAACTCTTTAAATACCTGCGTTTTTAGGTCGCCCAATTGATGCTTAGCATCCTTATCAAAACAACAAGGCACCACTGCTCCATCCCAAGTTACCACGCAACTACTCCACATACGCCAACATTGGTCCAAAAGCTTGTTTTTAATGGAATAGGTTCCATCAGCGTTCTTTTTGTAACGACTATATTTAATGTTGTCAGGAATTAAAGGATTGCCATTTTCAAAATCATACACCTGAGCAGTTTTAAAAACAACTTCATCCACACCTAATTTATCTGCTAATTTTTTAACATCTTCCAACTGATGTTCGTTTGGTTTTACTACCAAAAATTGAAACACAACATGCGGCGTATTTGATTTTAATTCTCTTTTCGCTTCAATAATGTTTTTTGTGCCCTCAATCACTTTTTGAAGTTGGCCCCCAATTCGATATTGCTCATAGGTATCTTGAGTGGTGCCGTCAATCGAAATAATTAAACGATCCAACTTACTTTCGACCGTTATTTTTGCTTGTTCTTTATTTAGATAATGTGCATTGGTAGAGGTAGAGGTATAAATTCCTTTCTCGGAAGCATACTTCACCATATCCAAAAAATTAGGATTCAAATATGGCTCACCCTGAAAATAAAACGTTAAATAAATTAATTCCTGATAAACTTCATCAATTGTCTTTTTAAAAAAAGCTGGTTCTAACATACCAATTGGTCTTGTAAATTGGCGCAATCCACTTGGGCATTCAGGGCAACGCAAATTACAACTGGTAGTAGGCTCAATAGCCATGCTAATTGGAAAGCCAATAGATGTAGCCTTTTTTGTGTTTTTTGAAACATGGTAACTTACCCACACTTTAAAAGCGTTAACTAACTTTTTAAAGCTGAGTTTTTTAAGTAATTGTATGTTATTGGATAAAGACACTATTTCAAAGATAAAGATTATAATTTATTATTAAATTTAGCCTGTTTTTATTACACAGCATTATGACAAATTTTTCTAATACCCTTGAATTTGCTAAACAATTAGATTCTCAAGATCCTTTACATTCATATAGAAGTAAATTTCATATCCCTCAACACGAAGGTCATGATATGGTTTATTTTACTGGTAACTCACTAGGTTTGCAACCAAAAACCACTAAAGATTATTTACAACAAGAGCTGAACGATTGGGCGACTTATGGTGTGGAAGGGCATTTTTTAGCTAAAAATCCATGGATGAGCTACCACGAAATTTTAACAGATAAAACAGCAAAAATTGTTGGTGCTTTGCCAAGCGAAGTGGTTGTAATGAATCAGCTAACAGTGAACTTACATTTACTAATGGTGTCATTTTATCGCCCAACAAAACAACGCTACAAAATTTTATGCGAAGCCAAAGCTTTTCCAAGTGACCAATATGCTTTACAATCACAAGTGAAATTTCATGGCTACTCCATTGATGATGCTTTAATTGAAATTGCTCCGCGTGAAGGAGAATACGAAGTGCGTCATGAAGATATTTATAAAGCTATAGAAGATAACAAAGACTCATTAGCACTTATTATGATTGGTGGGGTGAATTATTTTAGCGGACAAGTATTTGACATGAAAGCTATTGTGGAAGCCGGGCATAAAGCGGGCGCTATTGTAGGTTTTGATTTAGCACATGGGGCAGGTAATTTAAAATTGCACTTACATGATTGGAATGTCGACTTCGCCGCTTGGTGTTCTTATAAATATTTGAATGGTGGGCCTGGTTGTGTGGCAGGTGCATTTGTTCACGAAAAACATCATAAAAATACCGACATGCCATTATTTGCAGGTTGGTGGGGACATGATAAAGCAACTCGTTTTAAAATGGACAGAGAATTTGTTCCTATTCAATCTGTTGAGCGTTGGCAATTAAGTAATGCTCCAATTTTATCAATGGCTGCCTACAAAGCATCTTTAGATATGTTTGACGAAGTGGGCATGGATAAGCTGAACGAAAAAAGTAAAGTATTGACGGCTTATTTAGAATTTGTGGTTGGAGAAATCAACAAACAAAAAAATAATTGTTTAGAGATTATCACACCTAAAGCAAACAGAGGTTGCCAAATTAGTATTGTGGCTCACGGACAAGGAAAATCGTTATACAACAAATTAATTGAAAACGGTGTGATACCAGATTGGAGAGAGCCAAACGTGATTCGTTGTGCACCGGTGCCAATGTATAATTCATTTGAAGACATTTACCGATTTGGTGAAATTTTAAATCGATTATTGTAAGCCTCTAAACATTAGTAAAATAAGGAAAACTTAAAATAATTTAAAAAATAGTTGTTTGTTTCAAATTTTTTAAATTACATTTGTCCGAACAAAATGAAAAATTTTAATCAAATACATCATCATCATTTTTATGCTGCACAGGTAAGTGTAGGTGCTGATGCTATTTTGTAATTTATATAAATACTATCATTATCTAAAGGCTTACCAATTGGTAAGCCTTTTTTATTTTCAAAAATTAATTTCAAAAATCTAAACAAATGCAAAAAAAATTAAAAATAGCCATTCAAAAATCAGGACGCTTAAGCGAAAACTCTCTGAAACTTTTAAAAGAATGTGGGATCGATATCGATAACGGATTAAATAAGTTAAAAACAGAAGCTTCTAATTTTCCGATAGAAGTCTTCTTTTTAAGAGATGATGATATTCCACAATACGTAGAAGATGGGGTTGCCGATATCGGCATTGTTGGCGAAAACGTGCTGTTGGAAAAAAACAAAGACCTAAAAGTAGTTGACAAATTAGGTTTTGGAAAATGTCGTCTATCATTAGCTATACCAAAAGACCAAAATTACAAATCCATTAAAGATTTAAATGGTAAGCGTATTGCTACTACTTACTCTACTATTCTATCCAAATATTTGAAATCTCAAAAAATAAAAGCAGAGATTCACGAAATAAGTGGGTCGGTTGAAATTGCTCCAAGTATTGGTTTAGCTGATGCTATTTGCGATTTGGTAAGTTCTGGAAGTACATTATTTACTAATGGATTAAAAGAAGTTGAAGTTATCTTAAAATCTGAGGCAGTATTGGTTGCTAATAAAAAATTGGGAAAAGAACAACAAAACATTTTAGATAAGCTGTTGTTTAGAATGAATGCTGTTAGAAAAGCTAAAAACACTAAATACATCTTACTAAACGCACCAAACAATAAATTAAACGCCATCTGTAAAATTTTGCCAGGCATGAAAAGTCCAACGATTTTACCATTAGCAAATAAAGGCTGGAGTTCTGTTCACTCTGTAGTTGAAGAAAATCAGTTTTGGGATATTATTGAAAAACTGAAAGCAGAAGGTGCTCAAGGAATATTAGTTGTACCTATTGAAAAAATGATAGTATAGAACGAATTACGATTTTAGAAGTACGATTTAAAAACTAAACATCTCATGGAACTAATTAAATACCCTGAAAATCAAACATGGACGGAATTACTAAAACGTCCATCCATTGATACAACTTCGTTGGAAGCTACTGTGCAATCTGTCTTATCTGATATTAAAGCAAACGGACAATCAGCTGTCAATAAGTACACTTTACAGTTTGATAAAGTAACTATTTCAAACGTGCTAGTAAGTGATTCAGAATTTACAGAAGCTGAGAAACAGATTTCAAAAGAATTAAAAGAAGCGATTCAACTAGCTAAAAGCAACATTGAAACCTTTCACTCTGCACAAAAAGAAGAGGTGAAGATTATTGAAACAATGCCTGGTGTAAAATGCTGGAGAAAATCAATTGCTATACAAAAAGTGGGATTATATATTCCGGGTGGAACGGCCCCTTTATTCTCAACTATTTTAATGTTAGGCGTTCCTGCAAAATTAGCAGGCTGCGAAGAAATTATTTTATGTACTCCTCCTGATGTAAATGGGAATATAAATCCAGCTATTTTATACACAGCACAATTAATTGGTATTACTAAAGTGTTTAAAGTTGGTGGCGTTCAAGCTATCGGAGCGATGGCTTATGGTACCGAAAACATTCCGCAAGTTTATAAAATATTCGGACCAGGTAATCAATACGTGACTTGTGCTAAACAATTAGTTAATAAACAAGGCGTGGCTATTGATATGCCAGCTGGTCCATCAGAGGTAGCCGTGTTAGTTGATGATACATGTGTTCCAGGATTTGTTGCAGCTGATTTATTATCGCAGGCAGAGCATGGTTCAGATTCTCAAGTTATTTTAGTTTCTACCAATGAAGATGCTATCCAAAACATTCAAGCTGAATTAATAAAACAATTAGCGCTTTTGCCAAGAAAAGAATTTGCAACAAAAGCACTTGAAAACAGTAAAGCAATTTTAGTAAAAACAAATACAGAGGCTATAAACTTATTAAATGAATATGCTCCAGAGCACTTAATTATTGCCTGCGCAAACGATGAGCAATTAGCTGAACAAGTTGTAAATGCTGGCTCTGTATTTTTAGGAAACTATTCTTGTGAAAGTGCAGGCGATTATGCGTCAGGAACTAATCATACATTACCAACCAATGGTTATGCAAAAGCTTACAGTGGCGTTTCATTAGACAGTTTCGTGAAGAAAATTACTTATCAAAAATTAAGTAAAGAAGGAATAAATAATATCGGTCCAGCTATCGAACTAATGGCAGAAGCAGAAGGTTTACAAGCTCACAAAAATGCAGTAACATTAAGATTAAAAAGTAATTTATAAATCATGTTCAATTTAGATTCTATAACAAGAGAAAATATCAAATCCCTTCAATCCTACAAAGTTTGGAGAGATGATTATTTGGATAATAGTGAAGCTGTTTTTTTAGATAACTGTGAAAATAATTTTGGTTCGCCAATAGGTTTAGGTTATGAGCGCTACCCTTCTTCTTCTCAAAGCAAAGTAAAAGAAGCCATTGCAACATATAAAAAAGTAAACTTAAATCAAGTGGCTATTGGTAATGGTAGCGATGAATTAATAGACTTACTGATTCGTTGCTTTTGTGAGCCTAAGCAAGACAATATTTTGATTTGCGAACCAACTTTTGGAATGTTTAAAGTGTATGCCCAATTAAATAATGTAGAAGTTTTAAATGCACCATTAAAAAAAGAAAGCTTTTTGTTTGATGAACAAGTCATTTTAAAAACTACGAACTTAAGAACGAAACTCGTTTTTATTTGCACTCCAAATAATCCAACAGGCACTAGTATCTCGATAGAGCAATTAAAAACAATTGCTTTAAATTTTAATGGTATTGTTGTGGTTGATGAAGCGTATATTGATTTCTCTGAAAAAGCCTCTGCCCTATCTTTAATTACTGAATTTGAAAATATTTTGGTTTTACAAACCTTTTCAAAAGCATGGGGATTAGCGGCTTTACGTGTTGGAGTCGCTTACGGGAATCCTTCCATTATTGAAATTCTAAATAAAGTTCGTCCGCCTTTTAATATTAACTCCAACTCTCAAGAATTGATATTAAAAGCTTTGAAAAAATCAACAATAAAAGATACATTAGTAGATAGCATTTTAAAACAAAAAATATATTTAGAAAACGAATTGCAACAATTGCCTTTTGTGAAAAATATCCTTGAAAGCGACGCTAATTATTTTTTAATTGAAGTATCGAACGCGAATGATATTTGTAACTATTTATTAGAAAAAACTATTTTAATCAGCAACCGTTCCAGCTTATTAAATTGTGAAAATAGAATTCGAATAAGCGTTGGAACAGAAAAAGAAAACAAACAATTAATCGACACATTAAAACAATATAACTAAGATGCAAAAAGTATTATTTATAGACAGAGACGGGACTTTAATTTGGGAACCACCTGTTGATTTCCAAATTGATAGTTTTGACAAATTAAAATTCTTGCCAGGCGTAATAACATGGCTAGGAAAAATAGTTCGAGAGTTAGATTATGAATTAGTAATGGTAACAAACCAAGATGGATTAGGAACTGAATCATTTCCTGAAAACACATTTTGGCCAGTTCATAATTTAATGGTTGACACGTTGGCCAATGAAGGCATTGTGTTTGAAGACCAATGTATTGATAGAACCTTTGAAAAAGACAATCAATCTACTCGTAAACCAAATACTGGCATGTTAACTAAATATGTAAACGGTGATTATGATTTAACAAATTCATTCGTCATAGGCGATAGATTAACGGATGTGAAATTGGCAAAAAATTTAGGAAGCAAATCCATCTTCATCAAAAACTATGATAAAGAAACCGGATTTGAAAATGAGATTGACAAAATTGTAGAGACATGGGAAGAGATTTATAATTACTTAAAATTACCAGAAAGAAATATTACCCACACTCGAACTACAAAAGAAACTGACATTACAATCGCAATTAATTTAGATGGTAGTGGTAAGGCAGAAATTAAAACAGGGCTTGCTTTTTTTGATCATATGTTGGAGCAAATTGCTAAACACGGTAATATCGATTTATCCATCAATGCAAAAGGAGATTTACATATTGATGAACACCACACCATTGAAGACACTGCCATCACTTTAGGAGAAGCATTTGCAAAAGCACTAGGAGATAAACGAGGCATTGAACGTTATGGCTTTTGTTTGCCAATGGATGATTGCTTAGCACAAGTAGCTCTAGATTTTGGCGGTAGAAATTGGATTGAATGGCAAGCTGAATTTAAACGCGAAAAAATTGGAGATATGCCAACAGAAATGTTTTATCACTTTTTCAAGTCATTCAGTGATGCATCTAAATGCAATTTAAATATTAAAGTAGAAGGGCAAAACGAACACCATAAGATAGAATCGATTTTTAAAGCTTTTGCAAAAGCAATAAAAATATCAGTAAAAAGAGATGCTAATAATATGAGTTTACCAAGCACAAAGGGTATGTTGTAAGGAGAAAGAAGTAAGTTGTAAGGCGTATATTTAAAAAAATAATTTATATAATTAATAATGGAAAAGACTACCTCATTTAAAGGATTAATAGTTTGGCAAAAAGCACATTTATTGACACTGTCAATTTACAAAGTGACTAAAAATTATCCCAAAGAAGAAGTGTACGCTTTAACAAGTCAAGTTAGAAGAGCTTCTGTATCTATAGCTGCAAATATTGCTGAAGGCTATAAAAAGAAAACTACCCCAAATAAATTAAACTTTTTAAATATATCAGAAGGCTCATTAGAAGAAGTAAAATATTACATTCTTCTTTCAAAAGATTTAGAATACATAAACGAAAAAACAGCAAATGAACTCGAGAATTTAGCAGATGAAGTTGGACGTTTAATTCATGGATATTCTAAATCAGTATCTATAAACAAAATTTAAATTTACTTTTCCCAGCCTTTCTCCTTAAAACTTACAACTTATACTTACTATGAACGTAACAATCATAAAATATAACGCCGGAAACATACAATCTGTTTTATTTGCTTTGGAGCGAATAGGAATTAATGCCATTGTTACTGATGATAAAGATCTTCTAACAACATCTGATAAAGTTATTTTTCCCGGTGTAGGTGAAGCTAGCTCAGCTATGAAGTATTTAAAAGAAAAGAACTTAGATGAAGTGATTGTAAATTTAAAACAACCTGTATTAGGCATTTGTTTGGGCATGCAACTCATGTGTCAATATTCAGAAGAAGGAAATACGAATTGCTTGGGGATTTTTGATAATAAAATCAAACTGTTTAGAGGGGATTTTAAAGTGCCGCAAATAGGCTGGAACACTATTTATGATCTAAAAACAAATTTATATCAAGGCATTAAAGAAAATGAATACATGTATTTTGTTCATAGTTACTATGCAGAAATAAGCGAACACACCATCGCAAAAACAAATTACGGTTTAGAATATAGTTCATCTTTACAAAAAAATAATTTTTATGCAGCTCAGTTTCATCCCGAAAAATCAAGTGATGCTGGTCAACAATTATTAGAAAACTTTATCAAATTATAAGTATGCAAATTATTCCAGCAATAGATATCATCGATGGCAAATGCGTTCGTTTAACACAAGGCGATTATGCACAAAAAACGATTTATAATGAAAATCCTTTAGAAGTCGCTTTGGAGTTTGAAGGTATTGGAATTACTCGATTACATTTAGTGGATTTAGATGGGGCAAAATTAGGAAAAGTAGTCAATTATAAAGTGTTAGAGAGTATCGCCAGTAAAACAAAATTGTCAATTGATTTTGGAGGAGGTATTAAAACCGATGATGATATTGAGACTGTATTTAATTATGGGGCTGATTTAGCAACTGTTGGAAGCATTGCCGTTAAGAATAAAGACCTGTTTTTTTCATGGATAAAAAAATATGGCGCTGAAAAAATATTCTTGGGCGCAGATGTCAAAAATGAAAAAATTGCTGTTGGAGGTTGGTTAGAAACAACCAATGTTTCTATCTATGATTTCATCGAAGAAAATTTAAAGGAAGGAATTAAACATGTGTTTTGCACAGATATTTCAAAAGACGGTTTATTACAAGGGCCATCCATTGATTTGTATAAAAATATGATGACTAAATTTCCTCAATTAAACTTAACAGCAAGCGGAGGCGTTTCACAATTGAATGATTTACACGAATTAAAAAACATTGGATGTTCAGGAGCCATTGTAGGAAAAGCTATTTACGAAGGGAGAATTACAATGGATGAATTAAAAACATTTTTAAAATGATTACGAAGAGAATAATTCCTTGCTTAGACATTAAGGACGGACGAACCGTTAAAGGCATCAACTTTGAAAACATTAAAGATGCAGGAGACCCAGTGGAATTAGCTATTGAATATGCCAAACAAGGAGCTGACGAATTAGTGTTTTTAGACATCACCGCCACTAACGAAAAACGAAAAACATTATCAGAATTAGTAACTCGCATTGCTAAACATATCAATATTCCTTTTACAGTTGGTGGTGGAATCAGTTCTGTTGAAGATGTATCTATCTTATTAAACTCAGGGGCAGACAAAATATCTGTCAATACCTCTGCCGTTAAAAATCCTCAACTAATAAAAGAACTAGCCAATCAATTTGGTAGCCAATGTGTGGTACTAGCTATCGATACTAAATTTGAAGACAATGATTGGTATGTTTATTTAAATGGAGGAAGAGTAAAAACAGAATTAAAAACAATTGACTGGGCAAAACAAGCCGTTGCTTTAGGAGCAGGAGAAATTCTATTAACCTCAATGAACAATGATGGAACAAAAGATGGCTTTGCCATTGATATTACTAAACAAATTTCGGAAGCAGTGAATGTGCCAGTGATAGCTAGTGGCGGAGCAGGAAATATGCAACACTTTAAAGAAATTTTTGAAAACGGAAAAGCAGATGCGGCTTTAGCAGCAAGTGTTTTTCATTATAAAGAAATTGCCATACCAGAATTAAAAAGATTTTTAAAATCAGAACAAATAGAAATTAGATTATAAATAATATGAAACCAGACTTTACAAAATCACCAGACGGATTAATTCCTGTAATTATACAAGATAATATAACCAATGTTGTATTAATGCTTGGTTACATGAATCAAGAAGCATTTGATAAAACACAACAAGAAAAACGAGTAACTTTCTTTTCTCGTTCAAAAAACAGATTATGGACAAAAGGAGAAGAAAGTGGCAATTTCTTAAATGTCGAGTCACTTTTAATAGATTGTGATAATGATACTATTTTAGTAAAAGCAACTCCCGCTGGACCAACTTGTCACACGGGTGCCGACACTTGTTTTAACGAAAAAAATGTGTCAACTAATTTTCTAACTGAATTAGAAACAATTATTCGTGATCGAAAAAATAATCCAACAGATAAATCATATACAGCCTCCTTATTTGCTAAAGGCATCAATAAAATTGCTCAAAAAGTGGGCGAAGAAGCTGTAGAGGTTGTGATTGAAGCTAAAGACAATAATGATGAACTATTTAAAGGGGAAGCTGCGGATTTATTGTTTCACTATTTGATATTATTACAGGCTAAAAACTTTACATTAAACGACATAATTTACGTTTTAAAAAGCAGACACTAAGGTTATAATTTCAAATAATTGATTATTTTTAACCTTAATGAAATTGTCCTATTTTAAAAATAGTTTAATACTAGTTTTTGCACTTATCGTTTTTGCTAGTAAAGATGTCTTATCTCAACAACAAAAATTTGATAGTTTAAAATTACTATTAAAAACAAACACTGTTCCCGAAAAACGAGCTGCCTTATTAATTGATATTGCAAAAAGTATCTATAATTCAATTCCTGATTCATCTATTGGCTATTGCGAACAAGCAGAGGAGATAAGTAAAAAATATAATTTAGAGATTCAATTAGCATACTCTCTTCATTGTGAATCTCGTTATATTTTATTAAAAGGTGATTTAAAGACCACTATCGAAAAATTAAACAAAGCCATATTTCTTTTTGAAAAAAACAAAGAATTAAAAGGTTTAGCAAAAGCATATTCTTTAAAATCAATTGCTTTAGGAAGATTAAATAAAAACAAAGAACGAATTGAATACCTTGAAAAAGCTAAAAAGATTAATTTAGAAATAAAAGATACAGCTGGTTTATCAAATGTACTTTTAAATATCACCAATGCACATGTTGAAAATGAAGAATACCTTTTAGCTCTCACATCGCTTGAAGAAATTTATAAATTAAATCTTCCTGAAAGCGGAAGTAATTTCTACACAGAAACTCATTATGCAAGGATTTATAGTGGATTAAATCAAATAGAAGCAGCTAATAAACATTTTAAAAAGGCTATACAAATAGCTCATCACTATAAAATGTTGGATAGTGAAATTACAGGCTTAACAAACTTAGCCGAGTTTTATCAAAAGCAAAAAAACATTCCAGAAGCAAAGAGCTACTATTTTCAGGCTTTAGATTTAGCAAAACAAAATAAATTAATAATTGAAGAATCAGATGCATTAAAAGGCATGACTGATCTTTATGAATTTGAAAAAGATTATAAAAATGCATTTATCTCATTAAAAAAATTTAAAAGTATCGAAGATTCTATTTTTAATATTGAAAAACTAAAAAGCATTAATGATATTGAACATAAACTTCAACTAACTGAAAAAGAAAAAATAATTGCTGAACAAAGTTTATCCCTTGAAAAAGAAAAAGTAGCCTTAGCGTCTTCTAAAAACAATACATTGATGCTTATTGCAGGATTGGTAATAGTTGGAATAGCTTTCATGTTTTTATTTTACTACAACAGTAAAACCAAAAAACTATTTGCTTTAATTCAAAAACAAAAAATTGAAGTTGAAAGTCAAAAAGAAATTATTGAAATAAAAAATAAAGACGTCATGGATTCTATTCATTACGCTAAATATATTCAAGGAAGCATGTTACCATCTGCAAAGGCAATGAATAATTTATTTCCTGAAAATTTTGTTTTATATAAACCAAAAGATGTGGTTGCTGGTGATTTTTATTGGACGGAAACTATTGATAACAAACCAGTTTTAGCAGTTTGTGATTGCACCTGACATGGCGTTCCTGGGGCGATGGTGAGTATTGTAGCCTGCAATGCCTTAAGCAGAGCAATTAAAGAATTTAGATTATCAAATCCTGCTTTAATTTTTGATAAGGTCAACGAGTTAATGCAAGAAACGTTTTCGAAAAGTGATTACGAAGTAAATGATGGCATGGACGGTGTATTATGTGTCTTTGATAATGATGACATGAAATTACACATAGCTGCTGCCAACAATCCAATTTGGATTGTAAGTCAGCCAACCATTAAAACAAATTTATGGGAAGAACCATGGCAACTATCTCAAATAAGTGCAGACAAAAAACCTATAGGTAAATTTAAAGAAGAAGTAACTCCTTTTACTTTGAAAACTGTTAGTGTTGAAAAAGGAGAAATGGTTTATTTATTCTCGGACGGGTATGCTGATCAATTTGGAGGACCAAAGGGTAAAAAATTTAAGTACAAGCAATTACAAGAACTGTTAACCACTATTGCTAAATTACCAACTTCAGAGCAATTTACAATATTGAATAAAACCATAACCGCTTGGCAAGGAAACCTTGACCAAGTTGATGATATTTTGATAGTAGGCATCAGAATTTAGTACTTGAAAACCACTTCATTTTACCATTATATTTTTCAAACTCATCAATAATAATGCTTAAATTTGCCACCTATTATGGCAGATAACCAACCAGAAGAAATGTCGATGCAAATGTCCTTTATGCAACACTTAGATGCATTAAGATGGCATTTAGTGCGCAGTGCAATCGCCATATTTATTTTTGCGGTTGGATTATTTATGTTCAATAATTTTTTATTCGACACCGTCATTTTTGGGCCCTTAAAACAAGATTTTATTTCATACAGAGCTCTATGTTCTTTAGGTTATAAAATTGGTGCCGGCGATGTCATGTGCATGATTGTTAAAGAACCACATTTACAAACTTTATCTGCTTCTGAACAATTTTTCACTCACATGTGGATTGCCCTGCTAGGTGGCATTATTTTAGCATTTCCTTATGTGTTATATGAATTATGGAAATTTATAAAACCCGCTCTTAAAGACACCGAATCTAAGCCCGCTAAATGGTTTGTGATTGTAGCCTCTATTTTATTTTTAATTGGAATATTCTTTGGGTATTTTTTATTATTCCCAATGTCATACAACTTCTTAATCAATTACCAATTATCTGATAGCGGCATTGTTCAAACCAATAATACATTAGATGATTATATCTCACTAATATCAACCATGGTATTGGTTTCAGGCTTGGTGTTTGAGTTGCCAGTATTGGTTTACTTCTTAACTCGCTTAGGAATATTAACCCCTAATTTTATGCGTAAATATCGCAAATATGCGGTAGTAATTATTTTAATTGCCGCTGCGGTTATTACGCCTTCGCCAGATGTAACTTCACAAATGGTAGTGGCTGTGCCAATGTATTTATTATATGAGGTGAGTATTTTTGTAAGTGCCTACGTGATTAAAAAACATAAACTAGAAGTATAAGATGTCAAATCAAGTTAAAGAATTCAACGATTACCGTTCGAAAATGAACGAGGTTATTTTAGGAAAAGATAACTTAGTGATTAAACGTTTGTTTAACTTAGACACACAAACCTATTCTGACGGTGCTTTAAATGTTAAAACAAAAGAAATGTTAGGCTTAGTGGCTAGCATGGTTTTACGTTGCGATGATTGCATTAAATACCATTTACTTAAATGTCACGAACAAGGCTGCACCACCGAAGAGGTTTACGAAATATTCGCTGTTGCTAATATCGTTGGCGGAACTATTGTTATCCCTCACACTCGTCGTGGCGCTGAGTTTTGGGAAGAATTAATACATAAAGCTTAATTTTTTCAAAAAAAATATTTTATACTAAAGTAATTATGGCATCAGGTTTCTTCGCAGTATTAGATGATATTGCCGTACTTATGGATGATATTGCCATGAATACAAAATTAGCTGCAAAAAAAACAGCAGGTATTCTGGGAGATGATTTGGCCGTAAACGCCGAAAAATCAACAGGTTTTTTAGCTAATCGCGAAATCCCTGTTTTATTAGCTATTACTAAGGGTTCATTTATCAATAAACTTATTATTGTGCCTTTGGCTTTTGTATTGCAATTTATTTATGCGCCAGCTATTATTTGGATTTTGATTTTAGGCGGGGTTTACCTTGCCTATGAAGGCGCAGAAAAAATAATCCATGCCTTTAATAACAAGCATTCTCAGCCTTCTGCTAGCGAAATAGAAGTTGAATTATCTTCACAAGAAGAAAAGGAAAAAATTCAATCAGCTATTAAAACCGACTTTATCCTATCTCTGGAAATTGTTATCATAGCCCTAGGATCAGTGATCGAAAGGCCAGTCATAGAGCAAATTATTTCAGTGAGTTTAGTCGCGATAATAGCTACGGTAGGTGTATATGGCATTGTAGCGTTGATTGTAAAAATGGACGATGCAGGTTTTATTCTTTTAAAACGCGCTAATAATAAAGGCCCATTGGCTATTTTAGGTAAAACCTTAGTATTAGGATTACCTTGGGTAATAAAAACGCTTTCTGTAATTGGAACTATAGCTTTATTATTAGTGTCGGGTGGTATCTTTATACATCACGTGGGTTGGTTTCATCATTTGGCAGAAAAATTTTCAAGCGTTCCTTCCATCATAATTGAATTAATATGCGGATTTGCAATCGGGAGTATTGCAACATTAGCATTGATGTTTTTCGTGTATTTGAAAAAAACACTTATAAAATAATCATAATTTTTCTACAGGATGCTTATAGAAAAATTAAAAAAGTTACGACTACTTGATGTTTCTATTAATTGATCCTATGTAAATTACAATCCTTAGGCGGATTAATAATCATTGGAAATTTCTCAATTTTCACTGAACTACTATCCAAACCAAATGCTTTAGCCTCACTTAAACTGTATTTCTTTAAGAAGAAATATACATTTAATACTAATTTTTCGAATAAAGGTAAGTCGTTTTCGTATGATAAGAATTTCTCAAGTACCACGAATTTAAAATCGCCAATAATATTGTTTTTATTTAATGATTCGTAACGACTGGTAATATCCACCTCTTTATTCTTCACTAAATCTTCCACTACTTTTCTAAACATTAAATTCACTCTTGGTGCTACTTTAAATCCAAGTTTAAAATCTACACGAATAATATCATCAGCGGCAATATGCGTTACTTTGTAATCCATACGATAAGGCTCATCCATAACGTCAACATGCACAAACCAATAAATATCTGCTTTCTTAGGGCGTTTTTGTAGGATAGAATAAATCACTTTAGATTCAATAGTTAAAGGGTCATTTGCACTTGTCATGTAAACTAAATGAGTGGCATACTTTTGAATAGAAGGATCGACACTTAAATCACATAACATTTGAGTATATGTGTTTAACGGCACGATATCCGTATAACGTTGTCTAATTAACTTGGCAATGTACCAACAAGCCATAATACTGGCTAAAAATAATGCGATTAATAAAGTGATATAACCACCTTTTGGAAACTTCTCCAACAAAGCAATTAGGAAAGCTGCCTCAACAACTATATATACCGCAATAAATGTGTAAATAAATAATTTAGGATATTTTTTAATTCTCATGAAAAACGCCAATAACCGCGATGACATAATCATCCCTAAAATAATGGTTAAACCATAGGCCGCCTCCATATTTTTTGCTTCTTTAAAAAACAAAACAACGGCTACACATCCAGCATATAACAACCAATTAATAGACGGGATATACATTTGACCTTTTGCATCTGATGGATATTTAATTCCCACTTTTGGCCAAAAATTTAAACGCATTGCTTCATTAATTAAAGTAAAAGAACCACTAATTAAAGCTTGAGAGGCAACAACAGTAGCAACTGTTGCAATTCCAATTCCTATAGGTAAAAACCACTCAGGCATAATTGCGTAAAATGGATTTTTACCATCCAATGTTTTTCCATCCATGGTAATTAACCATGCTGTTTGACCCATATAATTTAACACTAACATGGTTTTAACAAAAATCCATGAAATACGAATATTTTGTCTACCACAATGTCCCATATCAGAATATAATGCCTCTGCCCCAGTTGTGCATAAAAAAACAGCTCCCAATAACCAAAAAGCTCCTGGATGATTGAATAACAAGTTAATGCCGTAATATGGATTTAGTGCTTTTAAAACAGTAAAGTCATGAGATAATCCCACTAAACCTACAACTCCCAGAGTAAGAAACCAAGTTAACATCACTGGTCCAAAAAACTTACCTATAAACTTGGTGCCAAATTGTTGAATGACAAAAAGAAAAGTAATGATGGTTATAATAATAGGAATTGTTGGAATATCAGAAAAACGAGGTATCAATCTCAACCCTTCAACTGCAGATGAAACTGATATTGGCGGGGTAATAATTCCTTCTCCCAAAATACAACAACCACCAATAATAGCAGGAAACACCAACCATTTTACTTTTGCTTTTTTAACTAAAGTATACAAAGAAAATATTCCTCCTTCGCCCTTATTATCTGCTCGTAATGTAAAAACAACATACTTGATAGTAGTTTGTAACGTGATTGTCCAAAAAACAAGAGACATAGCTCCAATAACAACCGCGGCCTCAATGGTTTTTGTGCCAATGATAGCACTCATAACGTAAAGAGGTGATGTACCAATATCTCCGTAAATAATACCGAGAGTAACTAATAAACCAGCAGCAGTAATTTTGCTTACGTGGCCATGATTTTGAGTGCTCATTTAAATAGTTGTTAAAGAATTGTAAAATTACTACTAATCCTAATGCTAAAACGTTTTTTCGACGAAATAATTATGAAATAAAATCGTTAATAAATTTGACTTTTTCATTCTAAAACTGTTTACTTGCAAAAACAGAACTTTAGGTCAATTTTTCAAATATTTTCGCTATCTTTATTTACCGTTTTTAACTCTATTAAGTATGGCACACAAAGCATATATCATAATCTTTACTGTTTTATTCTCTTCTGTATTTTCTCAAACTACTGTTTCTAGAAAACAATTTACACATACCAAGCAAGCAACAGTTAATTTTTCTGCTATTAACCAAGATTTTAATCCTACACTTCTTGTGAGAGAAATGCCAAAGCCTGGTTCTAAGAAAATAGAATATTATAATTACCCTGAAACACAAAATAATTTAAAGAAAAATCAAAAAACTCAAATCCTTTTACCTGATGTAAATTTAGGCACGAACTTTTTTGCGAACCCTTATAGCAATAGCACACCTACAGATAATGATATTGCTATTTCCGACTCTGGAGTGATTGTATCTGTTATTAATACTAATATTTACATCTACAACACCAAAACATCAACTGCATCTCCAGTAAAATCTCTAGCGGCTTTTACAACACCGGTAAATAGCAAGCATCAAGAGTTTGATCCAAAAGTCATGTATGACCCAAAAGCAGATAGATTTGTTTTAATGTGCCCTGTTGGATTTGTTGATACCACCAGTAAAATTATTGTAGGGTTTTCTGAAACAAACGACCCAAATGGAAATTGGAATTTATACACGCTTCCAGGAAATCCTTTAAATAATAATTTGTGGTCGGATTATCCAATGATATCCATGACAGAAAAAGAATTGTATTTGAGTATTAACCTACTGTACAATGATAGTTCTTGGCAAACAGGTTTTGTAGAAACCATTATTTGGCAAATGAAAAAAGACAGCGGATATGCTGGTTTGCCATTAGGTTCATATTTACATCACAATATTAAATACAATGGAAAGGCTATTCGAAATTTATGTCCTGCAAAAGGTGGCAGTAAATTGTACGGCCCAAATATGTTTTTTGTGTCAAACAGAAATTTAGCTTCTCAAAACGATACGGTTTTTGTTGTTGAAGTTACTGATACCATTGGCGCTCCAACAAACACGGTTCTTACAAAAGCATTAATCACACCTCAGCCGTATTACTTTCCTCCCAGTGGCCGACAAACAGTTGCCACGCAGAGTTTAGCTACAAACGATGCTAGAAATTTAGGTGCCTTTTACGAAAACAATAAAATACAATACGTTCATAACACTAAAAACCCTATCAATAATCGTGTTAGTATTTACTATGGCACAATTGATAATCCTCAAAGCGTAAGTCCAACAATTAATGGATACATCATTGATAATGATACCGTAGATTTTGCATATCCTAATATTTCATATGCTGGACTAAATGCATCAGACAATACGGCCATCATTTCTTTTGACCACTCATCTAACAAGATTTTCCCTGGTATATCAGCGATTAAAACAGATGCAAATGGTAACTTTTCAAATGTACTTAGAATTAAAAATGGAGCAGCCTTTGTAAATATTCTTTCTGATAATTTAGAACGATGGGGCGATTATTCGGGCTCTCAGCGCCGATATAATAAACCAGGTGAAGTTTGGGTAAGTGGTTACTACGGTTATAATGTAAATACAATCACCAATAAAAATAAACATGGAGCTTGGATTGCTCAATTAGCAGTTGACCCCGGAATGGTAACTGGCATTACAAATGAAACTAAATTAGGAGAAACACCTTCGCTAGTTTTTCCAAACCCAGCCCAAGATTTATTTAACATCGATCTTCATTTATCTCAGCCCGAATATTTAAGCTTTGAGTTGTATGATGCTAATGGAAAATTAGTAGAAGTACTTTTAAGAGATTGGGTAAAAACGAAAGACAATACGTTTAATTTTAGTTTACGTGATGTGAGTAAAGGCATCTATTTTATAAAAATTACAGGTAACAAAACGTCCATTACTAAAAAAATTATTAAACAATAAGATATTATCATGTTCAAGGCTCGCTATTATTTATTCATTATATTTTGCATGGTGTTTTATATCAATGCAAAAGCAACGCACAACCGTGCAGGAGAAATAACCTATAAATGGTTATTTGCTTATACATACCAAATTAAAGTAACTACCTACACCAATATTGGTGGCTCTAATGTAGCCGATAGATGTGAGGATACCGTTTATTTTGGTGATGGGACCAGAGCTGTAGTTTTAAGGAGTAACGGACCAATGTTAGGATGTGCTCCAGGAAGAGAAGGAGTTCCTATTAATTCTGATATTAAACTAAATGAATACGTTACCACACATGCCTATCCTGGGCCTGGTAATTACAAAATCAGTATGGAAGACCCTAATAGAAATGCTGGCGTTATTAATTTACCAAATTCGGTTAATCAAGTATTTTATATCGAATCATTTTTGGTAATTCCTCTTTTTGGTTCAGGCAAAAACAGTTCTCCTGTTCTCACTTTCCCACCAATAGACAATGGTTGTGTTGGGAAATGTTTTTTACATAATCCAGGTGCATTTGACATAGAAGGTGACAGTATTTCATACGAACTAACTACTTGCAGAGGGAGCGGTGGATTTACAATAGCTGGCTATAGTTATCCGCAAACTGGCGGCGGTACTTATAATGTAAATGCAGTAACAGGAACCTTGACATGGTGTACGCCGCAATTGCAAGGAGAATACAATTTAGCCATGATTATTAGAGAATGGAGAAAAGATGACGATGGAAATTATTTTCTGATAGGATATATTTTAAGAGATTTACAGGTTAATGTGGGAGCATGTTCAAACAATCAACCAAACATTATTCCGATAACAGATACCTGTGTAATGGCTGGTACTGTTATGACAAAAACAATTACTGCTACCGACCCAGATGCCGATGTATTAACTCTTGAAGCAAATGGAGGGCCATTCATTGCTGGAAGTCCAATAGCAACCTTTTCATCGCCAACAGGACTTACCCCTGTGTCGGGCATATTTACTTGGAATACATCGTGCGTTCACATTCGTAAGGCACCTTATCAAGTAACCGTAAAAGTAAAGGACAATGATTTTACAGTAAGTTTAGTAGATTTTAAAACGTTTAATATTACCGTTGTTCCTCCTCCACCCTTAAACCTAACAGGCATTGCACAAGGCACAAACGTATTTTTAAAATGGCAAAAACCAGCTTGCAGCCTCACCACTGGTAATAAAATCGAAAAATATTGTGTCTATCGAAAAAGTGATTGCAATCCATGGACACCATCCAACTGCGAAGTTGGTGTTCCTGCCTACACAGGCTATGTGAGAATTGGATGCACAACTAATTTAAATGACACCACATTTTTAGATACAAATAATGGAAATGGATTATCTCAAGGCACCAACTATAGTTATTTGGTTGTGGCTGTTTACACCGATGAAGCTCAGAGTTACGCTTCTAATCAAATATGTGTGCAGTTAAAACGAGACGTTCCCATCTTGGTAAATATTGATGTGCAAACTACTGATATAACAACTGGGGCTGTCTTTGTTCGTTGGATAAAACCACTACTTGGTATAAATGCTTTAGATACAGTAGCTATTCAAGGTCCATATGAATTTAGATTAGTTCATCATAATGGATTTACAGGTACATTTAGCACGTTGTATTCAATTACAAAACCATATTTTTTAAGTTTAAATCAGCTCACAGATACAACATTTAATCACATTGGTACGTTAAGCTCACCTCTCAATACCAAAACAATTGCTCATACCTACGAAATTGAATTTTACGCCAATGGACAATTTATAGGTAATGGACAAAAATCATCTTCAGTGTTTTTATCAATAACTCCAAGTGATAATAAATTAACTTTATCGTGGCAACAACAAACACCATGGCTTAACTACAAATACTACATTTATAGAAAAGCTCCAGGAGAAGCTACTTTTACATTAAAAGATAGTACTTCCTTTTTAACTTACCAAGACGTTGGATTAGTAAATGGAGCGTTATACTGCTATAAAATTCAATCAAAGGGTCAATACTCTGATCCAAGTATTTTAAGACCACTCTTAAATTTTTCTCAAGAAGTGTGCGAAAAACCAAAAGACTCAACCCCACCTTGCGCACCAAAACTAGAAATTGTATCTGATTGTAAAATTCCAACATTAAGTTTACTATGGAATAATCCAAACAATTCTTGCAGCGATGATGCTGTGAAATATAACATCTATTTTGCCGAAACTGAAGATGCCGATTTACTACTACAAGACTCTATCAAAATAATGAATGATACTTTGCTTGTATTTGATGATTTAAAATCAATTGCAGGCTGTTATGCCATTACAGCGGTTGATTCGTTTGGTAATGAAAGTGCTAAGAGCGCAAAAATATGTGTAGATAACTGTCCTGAATATGAATTACCTAATGTTATTACTGTAAATGGTGATGGAGTTAATGATTTCTTTAAACCAATAAAGAATAAATTCATTAAAGACATTGATTTAAAAGTTTATAATCGTTGGGGGAACTTAGTATTTGAAACAACCGACCCAGCCATTATGTGGGATGGAAAAGTGATTCAATCAAAACTATTAAGTAGCGAAGGCACTTATTTTTACGTTTGTCAGGTTAATGAAATAAGGGTGAAAGGAATTGTATCAAGAGACTTAAAAGGATTCTTGCAAATTTTTCACAAGTAACCTAAAATAACATTGTGTCGAAACGAACAACGCTCATATTTTCGGTTTTAGTAGGTTATATTGTTCTACAATTTTTATGGTGGGAAGTTTTATTGGTTCGTCAATCTGATACTATTATTTCATTGAAACAAAATATTGCCGCCTTATCCTCAAGTGATGACAATATCATTTTAAGAGATATTGCAGAACTGCAAAAGAAAAAAAACACAAGGGTTTATATGATTGTAGGAGAAGGCACTGTCTTTCTTCTTATTTTATTGTTTGGTGTTTATCAAGTGCGAAAATCCATCAAAAAAGAAAGTGAACTAGCTAACCAAAAAAGTAATTTTATTCTAAGCATTTCGCACGAACTTAAAACACCAATTGCAGCCACCAAATTACAACTGCAAACTCTTTTAAAACATGATTTGGAAAGAGATAAACAAAAAGAATTACTGAACAATGCCTTAAACGAAAATAATCGTTTACACAAATTAGTAGACAATGTGTTAATGGCTAACCAAATTGAAAATAATAATTTAAGTATTCAAAAAGAACAACTCAACTTAAGTGAATTATTGGAGAATACAGTTAAACGCTATTTTTCGGAACATTTAGAGAAAAATTATATCTCTTTAACTATCGAACCAAATATTACTTACTGTGGCGATAAAGAGTTATTGCCTTCTATCTTTATCAATCTTATTGAAAATGCGATTAAATATTCATTTGAAACTATTAAGATTGATGTCATTTTAAAAAAGCTACATGATACTCCTATTGTAGAAATTAAAGACCAAGGTTGCGGCATTTTAGATGAGGAAAAAGCAACTGTATTTCAAAAGTTTTTTAGAAGTGGCAGCGAAAATACCAGAAAAACAAAGGGCACAGGCATTGGTTTATATATTGTAAAAAGCATTTGTGATTTACACCAAATCAGTCTTAAATTAACAAACAATCAGCCAAAAGGAAGTATATTTCAAATTCAGTTTTAGTTACGTCACGCTGAGTGTCCCGATAGCTATCGGTACGAAGCGCTTAAACCATTAACAATTATGTTCAATAAATATATTCTACTTTTTATTCCTGCTATTATTTTTTATTCTTGTTATACTGCTACCGAAACTAAAAAAGATGCTGAACTAAATTTTGTTCCTCTATCCTACGCTAAACGATTTACTATAAAAACCTCTAGTGATTTTTCAGTTTTAGAATTACATGGAAATAAAAACGATAGCAACGTCACGGCCACTTTTGTCTTATATAAAAATCAAAAACCAAATTATTCAAAAGACGCTTATTACATAAAAACGCCCGTAAATCGAGTGGCTTCTTTGAGTTCCATCTACACCACGATGATAGCAGAACTTAATTGCGAAAATAAAATTGTGGCAATTGATAATGTCGATTATTACAATAACGTTTTTGTCCAGCAGCAAGTTAAAAAAGGTACAATTTCTGAATTGTCAAAAGGTCCGCAAGTTGATATTGAAAAAACAGTTGCTTTAAATCCAGATTTGTTTTTAACTTTTGGAATGGGAAGTCCAAAAGATGACGTCGATAAAAAGTTGGTTCAATCGTCCATTCCAATTGCCATTAGTATTGATCATTTAGAAGAAACGCCCTTAGCACGTGCCGAATGGATTAAATTTTTTGCCTACTTTTTCAATAAAGAAAATATGGCAGACTCTCTATTTAAAATCACAGAAAAAAAGTATAATGATTTAAAAAATATGGCGTTAAAAGCCACAAAAAAACCTAGTGTATTAACCGAAATTAAATATGGAGACGCTTGGTATATTCCAGCAGGAAAAAGCTTTATTGCTCATTTAATTGAAGATGCTGGTGGTGATTATTTTTGGAAAGAAGACACAAAAACAGGAAGTTCTGCTCAATCTTTTGAAACAGTATATACTAAAGCAAAAGAATGTGATGTATGGATTAACCTATATAACCTTAATACTAAAAAAGAACTGTTAAGTTATGATGAACGCTATGGATTATTTAAAGCCTGTAAAAACAATCAATTGTATAATAATAATAAAACACAAAATGCTTTAGGGTATAGTAATTATTGGGAAACAGGCATTACTCATCCAGAAGATGTATTGGGAGATCTAATTGCTATCTTCTCCCCTACTTTAATGCCAAATCATGAATTTGTTTACTATAAAAAACTAGAATAACTTTTTCTAAAAAAGCCTACTAAGTTCAATCTTTCTTGAAAATCAGGATAAAAATTTCAAAAAATTTCTAACTTCACATCCTCAAATACATAGTTATGACTACTCGCACAAAAATTAAAGAAGTTTTAAAAGGTAACTTAATCGATCAATCAGTTAATGTGAAAGGTTGGGTTCGTACATTTCGTAATAATTCGTTTATAGCAATTAACGATGGCTCTAGCATTAATAATATTCAAGCAGTAGTGAATTTTGAAAATACTAATCCAGATACTCTAAAACGTATTACACCTGGTGCTTGTGTTGGCATTACCGGTCAATTGGTAGCTTCTCAAGGTAAGGGGCAAACTGTAGAAATAATTGTATCCGAAATTGAGATTTATGGAGATGCTGAATCTGATGTAACGAAACCTAATTCGTATCCTTTACAACCTAAAGCTCACAGTTTAGAATTTTTAAGAGAGATTGCTCACTTGCGCTTTCGTACTAATACATTTGGGGCTATTTTCAGAGTACGTCATACATTAGCATACGCTATTCATAAATTCTTTAATGAAAAAGGATTTGTGTATATGCACACTCCAATCATTACAAGCAGCGATGCAGAAGGTGCTGGAGAAATGTTTCGTGTATCGACGTTAGACCCTAAAAACCCACCGTTAACAGAAACTGGTGACATTGATTACAAGCAAGATTTCTTTGGCAAGTCGACTAACTTAACCGTTTCGGGCCAATTAGAAGGCGAGTTAGCTGCTATGGCTTTTAGTGATGTATACACATTCGGTCCTACATTCCGTGCTGAAAACTCAAATACTGCTCGTCACCTAGCGGAATTTTGGATGATAGAACCAGAAATGGCTTTTTATGATTTAAAAGATAACATGGCTTTAGCAGAAGAAATGTTGAAGTACGTGATTACTTATGCTTTAGATAAAAATAAAGAAGACATTGAGTTTTTATCGCAACGTTTGTTGGATGAAGAAAAAAATAAACCTCAAACAGAACGCAGCGAATTAAATTTATTAGAGAAATTAAATTTCTGTTTAGGAAATGACTTTGCTAAAATAACATATACAGAAGCAATTGATATTTTACGTGAATCAAACCACAATAAGAAAAAGAAATTCCAATATATTATTGAAGGCTGGGGAGCTGATTTACAAAGCGAACACGAGCGTTACTTAGTAGAAAAGCATTTTAAAAAACCAGTGATTTTAACAGATTACCCAAAAGACATCAAATCATTTTACATGCGTATGAATGATGATGGAAAAACAGTTGCGGCGATGGATATTTTATTCCCTGGCATTGGCGAAATTATTGGTGGTTCTCAACGTGAAGAACGTTTGGAGAAATTAGAAGCTCGTATGAATGATATGCATATTCCTACTGAAGAAATGAGTTGGTATTTAGATACGCGTCGTTTTGGTGCTTGTCCGCATGCAGGATTTGGCCTAGGCTTTGAGCGTTTAGTATTATTTGTAACTGGTATGACTAATATCCGCGACGTGATTGCATTCCCAAGAACTCCAAATAATTGTGAGTTTTAATCTTGCGTCATTGCGAGGAGGTACGACGAAGCAATCTCATACTAAGTTTTAGATTGCCGCGCTTCGCTCGCAATGACGATTAACCTTTCAACACCCACTTCAATTCATTCAGCATCATTGCTGTTGCCCCCCAAAGCACTTTACCTTGCACATCAAAGTAAGGTGTTTTTAGTTTATAGCCATGGGTTGGTTCTATAGTTGTTTCCTTAATAATATCAGGATTTAACAAGTGAGTAATTTCCCATTCAATAAGTTCGTTCACTTCATAAGCACTTGCCGAAAAATTTGGCTTTTGCTCAACATAAGAAACAAATGGTTGCACCATAAATTTACTGACAGGAATGAACACTGGCGTTAATTTACCAATAATAGTAGGCGTTTCATCGGCACCTGTTTCTTCAAAAAATTCGCGCAAAGCGGTTGCTTGTAAATCAATGTCATCAGGCTCAACCTTTCCGCCAGGTAATGCAATTTGCCCGCTATGATGTCCATCATAAGTCATACGCTCAATTAATAATACAGATGTTTGTTGTTGTTCGTTTGGATATAATAAAATTAGTACTGCACTTGGTCGGTAGTTTTGTGAGTCCAAAGAATTAGCTAAAACTTTTTCGCGCTTTACATGCGCCATTTCAAACTGAGCTTCCACGCCTGGTAATGGTTTCTGTAAGTTCGTTTTTAAATTTTCGATGAATAATTGAAACATTGCGCTACTTTAATTGTCTTACTACAAAGATATAACATTATGAAGTTTTATAACATTAAGAGTACGCAGCATTTACCTATTACTTTAGAAGAAGCTTGGGACTTTTTTTCATCACCTAATAACTTAGCAAAAATAACGCCTCCCGACATGGGTTTTATCATTACCTCTGATAAAAAAGACGGTGAAAAAATGTATGCTGGCCAAATTATCACCTACATCTTGAAGCCAATGCTTGGTATTCCTGTAAAATGGATGACAGAAATTACTCATGTAAAAGATGGAGAGTATTTTATTGACGAACAGCGCTTTGGGCCTTATAAATTATGGCATCACCGCCATTCATTTAAAAAAACAGCTACTGGTGTTGAGATGCATGATGAAGTGAATTATGTGCTTCCCTTTGGAATCATTGGAGAAATGGCTCACGGGCTATTTATTAGAAAACGGGTTGAAGAAATTTTTACTTATAGAACAAAAGTTGTAGATAAACTATTTCCTAAAAAATAAGCTTAAATTTCGTAAATTTACGCCCCATGGAAACAATCAAATTAAATACCATCGAAGAAGCCATTGCTGATATAAAAGCAGGGAAAGTTATTATTGTTGTAGATGATGAAGATAGAGAGAATGAAGGCGATTTTTTAACGGCCGCTCGTAATGTAACGCCTGAGGTTATTAACTTTATGGCAACTCACGGACGTGGTTTAATTTGCGCTGCCGTTACCCAAGAAAAAGCAAAAGACTTGAAACTAGAATTAATGGTTTCTTCTAATACGGCTTTACATGAGACAGCGTTCACAGTTTCTATTGATTTATTAGGTTATGATTGTACAACGGGTATTTCTGCCTCTGATCGTTCAAAAACCGTTCAAGCATTAATTGACCCTAATATGAAGGCTTCTGATTTTGGAAGACCCGGACATATATTTCCTTTAATTGCCAAAACAGGTGGTGTGTTACGTCGTACTGGACATACAGAAGCAACCATTGATTTTGCGCGCTTAGCAGGTTTTGAACCTTGCGGTGCCTTAGTAGAAATTATGAACGAAGATGGTACTATGGCTCGTTTACCTGATTTAATAAAGGTTGCCAAACAATTTGATTTAAAAATAGTAACTATAAAAGATCTAATTTCTTACCGTTTAAGTAAAGAAAGTATAGTCACTCGCCAAGTGGAAGTGGATATGCCAACACAATGGGGAGATTTTAAATTAATTGCTTATAAAGTTGATACAAATGGCGAAGAACATATGGCACTTGTAAAAGGCGAATGGAATAAGGACGAACCTGTTTTAGTTCGTGTTCACTCATCATGTGTTACCGGAGATATTTTTGGCTCTTGTCGTTGCGATTGTGGTCCACAATTACATAAAGCAATGGAATTGATTGAAAAAGAAGGTAAAGGTGCCATTGTTTATATGAACCAAGAAGGCAGAGGTATTGGTTTATTAAATAAATTAAAAGCTTATAAATTACAAGAACAAGGTCGCGATACGGTTGAAGCTAATTTAGAATTAGGTTTTAAAATGGATGAACGTGATTATGGCGTTGGTGCTCAAATTATCCGTGATTTAGGAATTAGTAAAATGAAATTAATTTCTAATAACCCTGTGAAACGTGTTGGTTTAATTGGTTATGGTTTAGAGGTTGTTGAGAATGTTCCTATTGTGATTGCATCAAATCCTCACAACGAAAAATACATGCAAACCAAAAAAGATAAAATGGGACATAGTTTTTAATTATATTTAATGAAAATTAAATATAAGTAGGCTTGCTAAAAAACCAATTTACATACTTTTCAAAGCAGCAAAAATACTTGCTGTTTTTAGTTCTCATACTCATTAGCTTTTTATATTTCATTTCTTCTTGCTATATTAATACTTCTAATGATGGTAGTCATTTTGCCTTAGTAAGTGCTTTAGTCAATAATCACAGTGTTAGTATTAATGAATACATTTCTTACACAGGTAAAATAGATTATGCCGTAAAAGATGGTGTGTTTTATTCTGATAGACTTCCAGGCAATGCTTTTCTAATGATCCCTTTTTTTGCTTTTGGAAATTTTTTGGAGTTACTGCATTTAAATACCTTAAGTCAACATATTCCCATTCAAGAAGTAACCGTGATTTTGTTGCCAAATCTTTGCGGTGTATTAGGAGCATTATTTATTTTTTTATTATCTCAGTTTTTTGCTGCCTCTTTTAAACAATCTTTATTAGTGGCCACAGTATATGCAATTTCCACTTTAAATCTTCAAGAATCTACGCATGTTTTTTCACATGCTCCTTCTATGTGTTTAGTATTAGCTGCTTTCTATTTTTTAATAAAAACACCTACTATTTATCACAAAGATTTTCTGCTATTTGTATTTCTTTTGTCCTATAGTATCATTGTTGAATTACAAAATTCATTACTTTATTTTCCAGCATTAGTTTATATAATACAAACTAAAAAAATGGATTTTAAATTGAAATCCAAAAATATAAGAACTATTGGTTTAACTGCTTTGATAAGCATGCTGCCTATTGCTATTTTAATTATCTATAACTATGTGGCTTTTGGAGAACTAACTTTAAAATCAAATAAATTTAATCCTGAATTTCCTGAAGAACAATCCTTTATAACGTCACTCTCAGGCGATTTTGTTTCAGGTATAGACCGCTTGTTTACTAATTTTTTAAATCCAGAAGTGTGGTTTCATTTAGAACTAGGTGTAAAAAATGACATTCCAGGGCTAATCATCACTTCACCTATTTTATTATTTTCTCTTTTTGGATTTACAATATTTTATAAAAAATATCCGAAAGAAGCTCTATTATTTTCAACTATCATTTTGATTAATGTATTAATAGGAGCTTTACATAAAACGGTTTTAACCAGACATATTTTTACGATTACACCATTTCTTTTCTTTCCAATACTTTTTGCAGCAGACTTTATAATAAAAAATAAATACAAATTACTATTCATTATCCTATTTACTATTTTAACGATCATTAGTGCATTTAGGGTGTTTTATGTAACCCACACTTATTGGGGCAGAGAAATTTCTGCACTATTTCCCTTTAAAAAAGAGTTGGCAATATATATACTGTTTCTAATTTTCTTAAGTTTGATTGTGATAATTTATTTATTTGCAAAAAGCAAATTACAAAAGTTGATTGTAAAATAAAATGCTGAAAACATTACTGCAAAAAAATAATTACCCAATACTTTTTTTAATAGCTATCGCTACTATTCTTAGATTTTATCATCTATTTGAATTAGAATATACTTATGATGAATTGAGTGCATTAAATCGAACTGAATATGATTCATTGAGCGAGGTAATAGACAAGGGTGTGATGAAATTGGACACGCATCCAGCATTAGTTCAAGTATTTCTTTATTTCTACTGTAAATTTTTTGGGACGGCTGAATGGATCGTTAAGTTACCCTTTATAGTGGCAGGAATTGGCTCTGTCTTCATAGTATATCAAATTGCAAAAAAATGGTTTAACGAAACAGCTGCGTTATTAACTACCACAATGCTCGCTTGCACGCAATATTATGTTTTTTATAGTGTCACCGCTAGGCCATACATCAGCGGACTGCTATTAAGTTTGTTGGCCTTAAAATATTTACTGGATGTTTTGTTTGACGACACGCTGAATAAGAGAAAATATGTTTTACTATCTGTGTTTTTAGCTCTTTGCGCTTTAAATCATCATTTTAGTATGATGTTTGCTGCTTTGTGCGGCATAGTTGGCTTACTATTCATCTCTAAAAAAAATGCACTTTATTATCTTTTAACTTGCATTGGCGCTGTAATTATTTACTCTCCACATTTTCCGATTCTATTATATCAACTTAAGATGGGTGGAATTGGCTCTCAAAGTGGAGGATGGCTCAATCCACCAGAAAATAATTTCATTATTCAATACATATTCTACTTATTTCACTATTCGTTTACATTCTTAATCGCATTTGTTGGTATTATTATTTCTTCAAGCTTATTCATCAAAACAAACCATCAAACCTCTACAACAAACAAAATAAGAATAATACTATTAGCAATTTTTACACTCTGTTTTCTAATAGGATTCTTCTATTCACAAAAAGTAAACCCAGTCATTCAATACTCCACCCTAATTTTTGCCTCACCTTGCCTATTACTATTTGTATGCTCTTATGCGCAAGAATTAAATTTAAAACTAAAATGGACAGCAATTGCGGCACTTGTTATAATCGGAATAACAACATTGGTAGTAAAAAGAAAATACTATGAACTTATTTTTAACCAGCCATTTGACACATATTTACAAGTAGCTGATAAAACAATTAAAGAAAAAGGAAACTATGATGTTTATAGCATATTTAAAGGAGAACAATGGTTTTTAGATTACTATAAGCGAAAATATCATAGTACAGCTAATTATAAAGTAATTGAAAATGAAGCGTTAAATTCGACCGACTACAAGTCTATCTATGACACATTAAAAACAAACTATTTAACACTAGGCGATTTTAATCCATGGCAATTATTACAAGCGTCGATTTACTTTCCTTATATCTATCAAAAAACAATTGGATATAACTACGAAGTATATGTTCTAACTAAAAACCCGACGACGCAAAATTTAGATAGAGAAAAAATAAAAATTAAATCAACCGATTTTTCGAATATTCCAGAGGGATTTAATTATAATAAAGAACTTATAGTTAACGACAATCATTTAAAGTATTACAAAGTAGATAGCTTAAATGAGTTTCCTATTTCTTTCAAAATAAAAAACAAAGATTTATCTTGTAAAGAAGGCGAGACTATTTTAGCAGAAATATCTTATCAATCAAAAAAACCAATAAAAGGACAACTATGCGCAAGTACTGATGCCAATAAACAAAACATACATTGGACTGCAAATAAAATGTTAGATTTTTATAATAGTAAATCGAACATACAAAAGTTGTATATTTCTATATATGTTGGTCCAAAATTTAGTTATCCAGATAATGAATTGAATATTTTTGTATGGAATGACCAAAAGGAAACGTTTAAAATAATAGATTTTTCAATTTATAAATGGAATAATAATCCGTATCGCTATGGTTTATTATCTGATTTTTAATTTACCTTTGTCCGATGTCAACTGATTACCGTAGCGGCGAACTATTACTCATTAATAAACCATACACTTGGTCGTCGTTTCAGGCTGTCAATAAATTAAAACATGCTTTAAAAAAACATCCGTCATTATTATTGGATGACAAATTTGTGCATTTAAAAATAGGCCATGCTGGTACTTTAGATCCTTTGGCAACTGGATTACTAATTATTTGTACAGGCAAAAAAACCAAAGAGATTTCTTCGTTTCAAGACTTACCAAAAGAATATACGGGCACTTTTTTTATTGGAGCAACTACACCTTGCTATGATAAAGAAAAAGAAGTGAACGAAACTTTTCCAACAGAACATATTACCGAAGAATTGGTTTTTGAAACTGCAAAATCCTTTATTGGTAAACAAGAACAAGTACCACCTATGTTTAGCGCTGTGAAAGTAGACGGCAAGCGTTTATACAAACTAGCTCGAATTGGCGAAGAAATTGAATTGAAAGCAAGGCCAATAGAAATATTGGAATTTGAAATCACAAGATTCGAATTGCCTTATGTTGATTTTAGAATTGCTTGTACTAAAGGAACTTATATCCGCAGCATTGCGCGCGATTTTGGTTTAGCTTTAAATAGCGGAGCTTATTTAGATGCTTTATGTCGTACTAAAATTGGACATTTTAGCATTGAAGACGCTAAAACTCCAGAAGAATTTATAAAAGAAAATACTTACTAAAAACATTAATACGCTCACCTCTAATTTACACGTTGTATCTTGGATATTGAAAAACATAATCAAAAAGCGTCTACTCTTAAAAAAGAGAACAGGATTTTTTTTGACAAACTCAAGCGTACCAAACCAAAAAATTTAGACCATCAATTTCACACCTTACACGAAGAAGTATTTGAAGAGATAGATTGCTTGGCGTGCGCTAACTGTTGCAAAACAACTTCGCCTATTTTTTATAACAGAGACATTGAACGCCTAGCAAAACATATGCGAATGAAACCAGGCGAATTTATTGACAAGTATTTACGTATTGACGAAGACAAGGATTATGTGTTGAAACAAGCGCCTTGTCCGTTTTTAGGCTCCGATAATTATTGCTCAGTTTACGAAGCAAGACCAAATGCTTGTAGAGAATATCCTCATACCGACAGAAAACGTATGGAACAAATTTTAGATTTAACTTACAGAAATACGATTGTTTGTCCGGCTGTGCTGGAGATTATAGAAAGATTGAAGAAGATTGTTTGACAGTCACCCTGAACTTGATTCAGGGTCTTATGAGATGCTGAATCAAGTTCAGCATGACTATGTTATTTAGTCCCAGTATGCCCAAAGCCACCTGCACCTCTTTCAGTTTCATCTAAAGAAGAAGTTGGTTCCCACGTTATTTGCTCATGTTTTGCAATTACCATCTGAGCCACCCGCTCTCCATCGTTAATCATAAAAGGTGTGTTAGATAAATTTACTAATAACACTTTTATTTCTCCTCGATAATCAGCATCTATTGTGCCCGGAGAATTTAAAACCGTGATGCCATTTTTAAATGCTAAACCACTACGTGGTCGAATTTGTGCTTCATAGCCTTTATGCAGTTCAATAAATAAACCTGTTGGTACTAATACTCTCTCCATAGGTTTTAATTCGATAGGTGTATCTATATTGGCTCTTAAATCTAAACCTGCAGAAAGTTCGGTAGCGTATTGTGGTAACTCGTGTTTGGATTGATTAACAACTCGGATGATCATGATTCTAAATGTTTTAATTTTATTAAATTATCAAACTCTAATTTATAAAATATAAATGCAAATAAGCCTAACAAGATATTATTCAATATTAACTTAATGATTGTACTTTCCATATCTGAATAAAGCGTAGATATAAAATAAAAACCAAGAGCTAAAAATGTGAAGACAAATATACTTCGTAAATTATACTTAATAGGATAATATTTTTGTCCCAACAAGTATGAGGTAACCATCATAGCGCCGTATGACACCAACGTTGCCCATGCGCAAGCCATGTATCCAAATTTAGGAATACCCACAAAATTAATTACCAAAGTAATCACGGCACCCATCACTGTTATCATTGCTCCAAATTTTGTTTGTCCAGTTAGCTTAAACCAAATGGATAAGTTCCAGTAAACTCCTACACATAAATTAGCCAATAATAAAATAGGAACAACTGCAAGGCCTGATCTATAATTTTCACTAACTACTTTTTGTAACCAGGGTAAATTCATCATCGTTCCTAAAAACAAAAACAAACAAAATAACACATAGTATTTCATCACCATAGCGTTTAGCTTTTTCGAGTCTTCATGTTTGGCATGATTGAAAAAAAATGGTTCGGCAGCATATTTAAAGGCTGTGGTAAAAATGGTCATAAACATGGCAATGCGATAACATTGTCCATAAATACCTAATTCTGTTTTAGCCACATCTTCGGGCAATAGATATTTTAAAATAAAACGGTCAAAAGTTTCATTAATCATTCCTGCAAAACCTAAAATCAATAAAGGCCAAGCATAGCTTAACATTTGTTTCCATAAGTCTTTATCAAATACATATTTTACAGCTAAAAATTCTTTTGCTAAAAATAATAAGCTCACAAAATTGGCTAGTAATCCTGCTAAGAACATATAACCCACACCAACTTCGGGGTTGTAAAATTTAGCGAGTGATGATTCTGGAGTATTTAAATAAGCAGGCTTACAAATATTGAAGTAAAAAATACAGATTAAAATAAAAACCGTCACATTTAATAACTTTAGTGCTCCAAATTTTTTAGCCTGATTATTCAATCGCAATCGAGCAAAAGGAATAGCCATCATAGCGTCGGTGGCCACAATCAATACACACCAAATTATATAATTAATATGCTCAGGTTCTTTTATAAAATCTGCGATAGTGCCTGAAAACAAAATGAATAGTAACGATAATCCTATACTAGATCCAAAAATAGACATGACCGCTGTTGAGTAAACTCGTTCTTTATCTTCTACTTTATTGGAAAAATGAAAGAAAGCAGTTTCCAAGCCGTACGTAAATAATATGTTTAAAAAGCTGATATAGGCATAAAACTCCGTATTAGCTGATAATTCAGAAGGCTGCTCAAAAATGTAAGTTAAAACAAAAGAATAAAAAAAAGTGATTACCCGAGGAAGTATACTTCCTAAACCATAAACGGCTGTTTGCGATGCGAGTTTTTTGAGAGGGTTTGACACTATATTGTATTAAAGAACTAAAAATAGGATTTTATTAGATATAGCTAATAGCCGATTATTGAAGATATTAACCTTAGAAAGTGAGTAATAACTTCGCCAAAAATAGAGTATTAAAAAAGAACAAGTAAAATAAATGATATACATAGGTGACTATTTGAGCCGCTAATTAATAAACTAACTCTTTAATCATTTAAATATATTGCTTAATAACAGATAGATTACATTAAAGATAGTTAAGTAGGAAAATCAAACCTTAGGATCATTTGTATCAATACTATAAAAATATTTAATGCTATATATAAAAAACATAAATAAAAATTATAAAAAAAGTAGTAGTAGATTTGAATAATCAAATCATAAACTTATGAAAGCAATACTATATACACTTATTTTTGGGGTTATTTATAGCTTCTCACTCAATGCTCAGCAAGTTAATGGTCAATTTAAAGACTCAGTATATTTTAGCTTAGAGGTTGCTCTTGACAATCCTAAAGATGTATATAAATTAAATTTAAAGCATCAAAAAATCAATCCCGAGCAAATAGATTTATCTGCTTTTGTAAATTTAAATTATCTAATACTTTCCTATGATAGCTTGTTAAGTTTACCCAAAGGACTAGATAAACTATCAAATTTAAAAACCTTAGACATTAGTGGTAACAATTTTACCTTATTGCCTTCGCAGCTTACACTAATTCCGAATTTAGAAGAATTATACTTAAATAATGTAAAGCATTTAAACTTAGACCAAACCTTTAATGTAATTAATAGAATTACCCATTTAAAACGACTACATTTAGATAGTATACCTAATTTTAAACTGCCTAAAACTATTGAAGAAAATACTAGTATTGAGTACATTAGTATGCGTTACGATGATCTTAATACTATTCCCAAACAAATTAATAGTTTTAAGCATTTAAAGGAACTTAATATAGAAGGGAATTCAATTAGGGTAATTCATAAGTATTTACTAAAAAATAAAGAGTTAGAATCTTTAAGTTTAAGTATCTCGCCAAATTTTAATTTCAAAAAATCTTTTTTAATACTATCTAAAGAGTTATCCTTACAAAAATTAGAGATTGCAAATAGTTCGTTTGAAACTTTACCAGACAACATATCCCTTCTTGATAATATAACCACCCTAAGTTTACGAAACGATCATCTAAAAACTTTTCCATATGGCGTTTTAGATATGAAAAATCTAAGAAACCTTGACATAAGTGGAAATGATTTTACTGCCTTGCCAGCTAATTTTATTAATCTTAAAAAGATTGAGACCTTGAATTTAACAAATGAAAATCTTTTAAATTTTGATCAAACAGCCGATATTCTCAAGCAACTACCTTCCCTACATCTTTTAAAAATAGGCGACTATGATTATACATTTGATGATGGCAGCTATCTTGATTTTACTAAAGATAAAAACTACATCGAATTGCTTTCTAAAAACAAAACAAACAGTCGTGTACATTTATTTAAAAGCTTAAGGCCTGCTTATACCAGTACTAATATGATTCCTCTTAATAATTTTAATGCGGAAGGTTTTGGTGTAAGATTGGGATGGTAGACAAATTATAAAAGGAATCAAAGATATCTATGGAAATTTTAACAACAACAGAATGGATAATACCACTGATTACTCTTTTTTTCATGGAATTGGTGCTTGGAATAGATAATATCATATTTATATCTATTCTTGTTGACAAAGTCCCCTTAACAAAAAGAAAATCAACAATGAACGTTGGATTATTAGTAGCGCTTATTTGTAGAATCGTTCTATTATTTTGCATTGGTTGGCTAGTAGGTTTAACGGAACCTCTCTTTACTATAAGACAATTTAACATTAGTGGTAGAGATTTAATATTGTTTTTAGGCGGTTTTTTTCTTTTACTTAAAACATTTATAGAACTACATCATAAATTATATAAAGCAGAAAAGAATGATCATAAAAATGGAACTAGCACAGCTGCTATTCGAAGCATCATCATTCAAATTATTTTTATTGACATCATTTTTTCTTTTGATTCTATTTTAACTGCCGTAGGCTTGGTAGATCAAATTTGGATGATGATTACTGCGGTTGTTGCATCTATGATTGTGATGATGATATTTGCTCAAAAAATAAGCGCCTTTATTAATAAAAATCCAGGAATCAAACTTTTAGCACTATCGTTTTTACTTCTAATTGGCGGGTATTTAATTTTAGAATCATTGCATTTTAAACTAGACAAAACACTGCTATACTTTGGAATGGGTTTCGCACTTTTTAATGAGTTTTTAAATATGCAATATCGAAAAAATTCATAGACACTTTTAAAAACATTAAACCTAAATTATTGTTATAGGAATAACAATTGAAATATGTTAAAAGAAATAAATAAAGACGCTCTACAATCAAAATCAATGTACATATCTAATTTGATTTTATTAATTTCTACCCTATTATTATTAGCAATGCAACCATACATATTAAGCATTGGAAATTCGTTTTGGGTGCTTGGAATTTTAACCATATTGCTATTGGCTGGTGTTTGGATAAATAAATGGAGTAAAAAGAAAGTAGTCCTAAAATTGCTACTAGTTTTATTAAATGCAGTATGTGCCTGTCTTTATTTTTATTTTGAAACAACTGATTTAAAAGTGATTTATATTCTTTCTATTTTGTTTCTTATGATATCAACACTATTAGTACAATTTTTAACGGTCCTAAAAACAAAAAGAGCTGATTCATCCATTATATTTTCGAGTATTAATTTTTATTTAATAGCTGGTTACACTGGAGCGTGTTTTGCATGGCTTCTAGAAACACTATCTCCGGGGTCTTTTGTTATTAATCACCCTGTTCACTCCCATCTATTATTTGATTTCGTCAATTTTAGTTTTGTTACTATGGCAACGTTAGGATACGGAGATATTATACCATCAAACGAATTTGGCAAAACGTTAGCTGTTTTTATAAGTTTATTTGGTCAACTATATATAACAATATTTCTATCCATTATTATTAGCAAATTTATAAAACAGCAGGAGGATTAGTAGAATAAATGGAAACAAAACAATCTCCACAATTATATAAAATATCGTATTTATTTGCGTTGGCTATTACAATTCAAATTTTTATTGGTGGTTTAAACTCTTTCCGGTTAAGCGAAAAAACCGGTTTTAATGCATCAAAAACCTTGTGTGATTTTATTATTATAAATTACTTTAGCTCAAACTCTCAAGGTGGGGATGATTTACCAATAAGCACAGAGAAATTTGAATTAGAAAAAAATTTAGATGATTGCCATAAACCTTTAAATTACAATTTCACTTTTAATAATTACAAACTCATTCCAGAGCATCAGATAAATTTTTATACATTTTACAATGTTACATTTCATCCTGAAATTATTCCGCCTCCACCAAAAACAGTAATGTAAAAATCTAAGCTTCTAATTTTGGCTTTTCGGAAACCCGATGGGTTTAAGACTCAATTACAAAAAACTAACATTTTTAATCAATGAACAAACTAATGAAATTATTTGGTATTGCTATTATTTGCAATGCCTGCTCAACAAATCAAGAAAACAACGCTGAAAAAAAAGAATTTTTAGTTACTAGTCCAATCATTATGGATACAAACTATGTGAGTGAATATGTTGCAGACATTCATTCCTTGCAAAATGTAGAAATTAGATCCAAAATAAAAGGTCATTTAGAACATATTTATATTGATGAAGGATCCTCAGTCAAAACTGGGCAAGTTTTGTTTAGTATTCATAAAGAAGGATTTCAATTAGAATTACTAAAAGCTCAATCAAAGTTAAAATCGGCTATTGCTGAATTGAAGGTAGATGAACTAGAACTTGAAAATGTAAAAAAATTACATGAGAAAAATATTGTTTCAAAAACAGAGTTAGACAAAGCTCATGCTTTATTAGATGCTGCTAATGCTAAAATTGATGAAGCGAAATCTGAAGTAGAATCTGCAAAATTAAATTTATCATTTGCCGAAATAAAAGCTCCATTTGATGGTATTATTGATCGTATTCCATTTAAAAAAGGCAGTATGGTTGATGAAGGGGATTTGTTAACAACACTATCTAATAACAATGAAGTATTTGCCTATTTTAATGTCTCAGAAAAAGAGTACTTAAACATAAGAGCTCAAAAAGCCTCATTAGAAAAAAACAAGATTACTCTTGTTCTAGCTGATAATAATCCACATCAATATAAAGGTAATATTGAAACCATTGATGGAGAGTTTGACAAAAACACAGGTAATATTGCCTTTAGAGCTAAATTTTCAAATCCAGAAATATTATTACGTCATGGTTCAAGCGGAAAAGTTCAAATTGTAAATGAATTGAAGAACGCTTTAATTATTCCACAAAAATCTACGTTTGAAATCCAAGATAAATACTATGTCTTTGTTGTAAACCAAGCTGGAGTAGTTTCTTCTAAAAACGTAATTGTTAGGCAAAGTTTACCTCATTTATTTGTAATAGATAACAGTTTATCAACTAGCGAAAAAATTATTTTTGAGGGTATTCAAAATGTAAAAGATGGAGATAAAATACAGCCAGAATTTATGTCATTAAAACAAATTATTTCAAACTTTAATTCTAAATAACTATGTTCAATAAATTTATAGAACGTCCCATTCTGTCCATTGTTATTTCTTTGGTTATTACCATATTAGGTGGATTAGCCATTACACAATTGCCTATGACTCAGTTTCCGGACATTGCACCACCGGAAGTCACAGTGACCACTAAATATACAGGAGCTAATGCAGAATCTTGTATTAAAGCCGTGGTAACACCTTTAGAAAGAGCGATTAATGGAGTGCCTGGAATGGCTTATATGTCTTCCGTTTCAGGAAATGATGGCACAAGCGTTATCAATATAATTTTTAAAGCTGGCACAGATCCTGAAATTGCTGCCGTAAATGTACAAAATAGAGCAGCATCCGTTTTAGATGAGATGCCTGAAGAAGTTATAAAATCAGGTGTTATAGTTGAGAAGGTACAAAATAGTATGTTACTATATTTAAATATTTTAAGTACAGATAAAAACTTAGATGAAAAGTTTTTATACAACTATACTGACATTAATATTTTAGCTGAACTTAAACGGATTGAAGGAGTTGGTTATGCCGATATTATGGGACAGCGCGAATACGCAATGAGGATTTGGCTTAATCCTATTAAAATGAATGCTTTTAATGTTTCTACTGAAGACATTGTGCAAAGTTTAAAAGAACAAAATGTAGAAGCGGCTCCGGGAAAGGTTGGAGAGAGTTCAGGTAAAAAACAACAATCCTTGCAATACGTTATAAAATATACAGGTAAATACAATACAAAAGAACAATACGAGAATGTAGTAATTAAACGAAATTCGGACGGACAAATTTTGCATTTAAAAGACATAGCTGAAGTTGAATTTGGCTCATTGGATTATGATGTACTATCTAAAGAAAATGGAAATCCTTCAGCTGCTATCGTTCTTAAACAAAGACCCGGAAGTAATGCCAGCGATGTAATTAAAAACATTAAATTAAAAATGGAAGAGTTACAAAAAGGTTTTCCAGCTGGTATGAGTTACACAACAAGTTACGATGTATCTAGTTTCCTAGATGCATCTATACACGAAGTATTAAGAACCTTAGCAGAGGCATTTTTATTAGTAGCGCTTATCGTATTTATCTTCTTAGGAGATTTTCGCTCTACTTTAATTCCAGCCATTGCAGTGCCTGTATCTCTTATTGGAACGTTCTTTTTCATGCAGTTGTTTGGTTTCTCTATTAATTTAATTACACTATTTGCATTAGTATTAGCAATAGGTATAGTTGTAGACAACGCGATTGTAGTTGTTGAGGCAGTACATGCTAAAATGGAAGAAGAGCACTTAAATGCAAAAGAAGCTTCAGAGAAAGCAATGAAAGAAATGAGCGGAGCCATTATTGCTATTACCTTAGTAATGTCGGCAGTATTTATTCCGGTTGCTTTTATGAGTGGTCCAACTGGAATTTTTTACAGACAGTTTTCAGTTACCATGGCCATCTCTATTATTTTATCTGGAGTATGTGCCTTAACCTTAACTCCAGCATTATGTGCGATGTTGCTCAAAAATCAACATAGTAAAGAAAAAAAGAAAAACATACTGAATAATTTTTTAGATAAATTTAATAGAGGATATAATAATCTTTCGGATAGATACAAAAAACTATTAACCTTGATTGTGAACAGGCGCGTTGTAACTTCAGTTTCACTTCTTGCCTTCTGTATTGGCACCTGGGGTTTAGCATCCATTTTACCAACTGGATTTATTCCTAATGAAGACCAAGGCACGATATACACAAGCATTACAACTCCATCAGGTGCAACTCTTGAAAGATCTGAAGAAGTGTTAAATGAAATTCAAAAAGTAGCATCCAAAATTGAAGGAATAACATCTATTTCAAGTTTAGTTGGATATAATTTTGTTACCGATGGCACTGGAGCGTCTTATGGTATGAAGTTGATTAGCTTAAAAAATTGGAATGACAGAAAGAACACAGATCAAGAAATCATAGCAATCTTAAAAGAAAAAACAAGCCATATTAAAGATGCAAAAATTGAATTTTTCACACCACCACCTGTGCCAGGTTATGGAAATTCAAGTGGATTTGAATTGAGAATTCTTGATAAAACAGGAAGAGGAGATTTAAAGAAAATGGAAGAGGTTGCAAAAACATTTGCTGCTGAATTAAATAAAAGAAAAGAAATAAAAAATTCTTTCTCATCGTTCGATGCAAGTTTTCCGCAATACTTAATCAACATTGATAATACTAAAGCAGCTCAAAAGGGTGTTGTTATTAAAGATGTATTAAGCACTCTTCAAACTTTTTTAGGAAGCGATTATGCAACAAACTTTATTCGCTTCGGGCAAATGTATAAAGTTATGGTACAAGCCGCCCCAGAATATAGAGCAAAGCCCCAAGATCTCTTAAAACTAAATGTGAAAAATAAAGACGGAAATATGGTTTCTATTTCTTCTTTCTTGACTATTTCAAAAGTATATGGTCCCGAACAAGTAACCCGTTACAACATGTATCCATCAGCCATTGTAAACGGCGAGCCTCAAACGGGGTTTAGTAGTGGACAAGCTATAGATGCCATCAAAGAAGTGGCTGCTCAACAATTACCAAAAGGTTATGGTTTTGATTGGGCTGGTTCTTCTCGTGAGCAAGCAAACGCTGGAAACGAAGCTGTTTACATTTTTTTAGTCTGTTTAATATTTGTGTATTTGATTTTGGCTGCTCAATACGAAAGTTTTATGTTACCGTTACCAATCATCCTTTCTTTGCCTCCAGGTGTTTTTGGTGCATTTTTATTACTATCTATTTTAGGCTTAGAAAACAATATTTATGCTCAAGTTGCAATGGTTATGTTAATTGGCTTGTTAGGAAAAAATGCAGTGCTCATTGTTGAATTTGCCGTATTAAAAACTAAAGAAGGACTAACCCCTTGGCAAGCTGCCATCGAAGGAGCAACTCTAAGATTACGGCCAATTTTAATGACCTCATTTGCATTTATAGCCGGACTCCTTCCTTTAATTTTTGCAAGTGGTGCAGGAGCTATTGGAAATAGAACTATTGGCGCGGCATCAGCAGGAGGCATGCTCTTTGGAACTGTATTCGGCGTAATTATTGTTCCTGGATTGTATTTTATTTTTGCAAGCATTTCAAAAAAGAATTTGCCTAAACAAACAACTGAAAAAACTCCATTAACTGAAGAAATTAATTAATATGAAATCTAATACAAAAAAAATAGTTGTTGTGCTTGCAATTTCCTCTTTAATTTTATCGAGTTGTAAAACAAAGGAAAAAATTGCTAGCAAAGAAACAAAAAATCTGCCTTCAAGATATAAAGAAAATAATGATAGCACGAATTCAGCTTCATTAACATGGAGAGATTATTTTACTGATAAAAATTTATTGCAATTGATTGATAGTGGGTTAAAAAATAATATAGATGTATTAATGACCTTACAAAAAATAGAAATTGCCAGAAATGATCTACGTTTAAGTAAAGGTGCAATGCTGCCAACGGTAAGTACAAATTTTTCATATTTGCAACGTAAGTTTGGATATTATACAATGGATGATGCAGGAAATAGAGTTACCGAAATCCGTCCTGGAGAATTAATTCCAAACCAACTACCTGACTATTTTGTTGGTTTACAAACAAATTGGGAAGTAGATGTATGGGGTAAACTTCGTAATAAAAAAAAGGCTGCTTTTTCAAGATACCTTAGCACTTTAGAAGGTACAAATTTAGTTTATACAAATTTAGTATCTGAAATTGCAAATAGTTACTATGAATTATTGGCCTTGGATGTTGAATTAGATATTATAAAAGAAACCATTAGATTACAACAAGATGCCTTGGAAATCGTAAAAGTGCAAAAAAGTTCAGGAGTTACGAATGAATTAGCCATCAAACAATTTGAAGCACAAGTTCTCAATTCACAAAGTTTGGAATTTGAAATTAAACAAAAAGTAAGTGAATTTGAAAACAAGATCAATTTTTTGCTAGGTCGTTTTTCTCAACCAATTATAAGAGATAAATCAGTGTTTTCAGATCAACTACCTATTCAAGTTAAGGCGGGAATTCCATCTCAACTCTTACAAAACAGGCCAGATATAAAAAAGGCAGAATATGAATTGATGGCAGCAAAACAAAATGTAAAATCAGCCAAGGCTGCATTTTATCCATC
>Ga0315900_10000717_pt1 | contig 55626 bp, 50 predicted proteins | sample LakEriMetagenome_FD_203521 | JGI IMG/M metagenome (GOLD analysis project Ga0315900, IMG submission 203521) | Freshwater fungal communities from buoy surface, Lake Erie, Ohio, United States - Buoy 12 MA114 | ecosystem: Environmental > Aquatic > Freshwater > Lake > Lake biofilm | place: USA: Lake... | reverse complement strand
GCTCCCGTGGCAATGAAAGCTAGGTTTGCCGATCTTGGCGGTCAAGATTTCCGCGGTCGGTGAGTGGGCGATCAACGCGTGACCTTATCGTGGGCTTGGGTTTCCCGGAAATGCGGCGCCGATGCCGATGGGTTCACATCGCTCATCCCCCATGGGCGATGATACGTGAGCCCCGCATCGGCCAAAAATGGAATGGATAAAAGAAGACCATGCCAGAAGTGATGTTCGCCGGGCCTGATGGCCGGCTAGAAGGACGCTATCACCATTCCAAGCGCCCGAATGCCCCCACGGCGCTATTGTTGCATCCGCACCCGCTCCATGGTGGCACCATGAATAACCGCGTCATTCATGCGCTGTATCAGCGCATGCAGGCGTTGGGCTTTTCAGTGCTGCGCTTCAATATGCGTGGCGTCGGGCGCAGCCAGGGCCGTTATGATGGCGGCATTGGCGAAATCTCGGATGCCTGCGCAGGGCTGGATTTCCTGCAAACCGTGAATCCCAATGCGTCTTCCCAATGGGTGCTGGGCTATTCCTTCGGCGCTTATGTCGGCATGCAAGTGCTGATGCGCCGGCCGGAAATGGGCGGCTTTGTTTCCATCAGCGCGCCGGCTTCACATTATGATTTCGGCTTCCTGGCGCCCTGCCCCTGCGGCGGGCTGATCCTGCACGGCGCCGATGATGAACTGGTGCCCGAAGCTTCCGTGAAGAAGCTTGTGGAAAAGCTCAACACGCAGAAGGGTGTTTCCATTGATTATCGTGTCATGGCCGGTGCCGGCCATGTCTTTACGCCGGAACAGACCGAAAAGGTTGTGGATGCGGCTGAAGATCATGTGATGGGCATTCTGAACCGCAATCGCATGGCGCTGGCGGCTGATTAAGGCTTGAAGCCAAGCTTCGAAAAAAGGCCGCGCGGGTCATTCCGGGCGGCCTTTTTCATGCGCGCAGCTTGTGCTTTCATTATGCCCATAACCGGGAGGACAACATGAAATTTTCTCGTCGCGCGCTGATCGCCAGCGTTCTTGCCACCCCTGCCATCGCGCGTGCGCAGGGCGGTTGGCGGCCGGATCGGCAGATCACCATGATCGTCGCCTTCGCCGCAGGCGGTGGCACGGATGTCGCGGCGCGCACCATTGCGCGCTTTATGGAACAAGATCTCGGGCAGCCCGTTGTGGTGCTGAATCGCCCCGGCGCCGGTGGAGAAATTGGCTTTACGGAATTGGCGCGCGCCCGGCCGGATGGCTACACGATCGGCTTCATCAATACGCCCAATATTGTCACCATCCCGATTGAACGTCGCGCGCGTTACTCACTCGATGATTTTTCCCTGATCGGCAATATCGTGGATGATCCGGGCGGCATGTGGGTGCTGCCCGACAGCCCTTACAAGACGCTTGCTGATCTATTGGCGGCAGCACGGGCCAATCCTGGTACAATTGGGTATGGCACCACGGGCATTGGTTCCGATGATCATCTTGCGATGCTGGCGTTGGAACGCGCCACTGGCACCAAGTTCCTGCACATTCCCTTCGCCGGTTCATCGCAGGTGAAGCAGAATGTTCTGTCGCGCACCATTCCGCTGGCGGTGATGAATGTGGCCGAAGGGTTGAATGATATGAACCAGGGCACGCTTCGCCCCATCGCTCAACTGGGAGAAACCCGCTGGGACCGTGCGCCCACCATCCCAACCCTGCGCGAATTGGGCTTCGATGTGGTGGAAGGGTCCATGCGCGGCATGGCGGCCCCTGGCGGCATGCCCACTGAAATCATCACGCGCCTTGCCGAATCGGTGAAAAAGACCGTGGACAATCCAGAATTCCAGAAGCTTGCGGATCAGCAATTCCTACCGCTGCGCTTCCTGGCGCCCGACGCCTATCGGACGGAACTTCTTGCGCTCCGCACACGCTATCAGGCGTTGTGGAATCAGCATCCCTGGCGGGAGTGACGGTGTTTTGTGATCCGGCGTGCCGGATCACACTCCAGCAGGGCTAGCTGGTCCGACGCGGCGCAGCATGAATAGCGCCTGCTCACCAAACATATTGGCCAGTCTGAGTGAGCGGCGCCAAGGCGCCCTCAGCCCCTGTTCATCCACCGCCAACCAGCGTTCCACCGCATAGCCATCAAGCGCGCAGAGCGCGGTGAAATCCGTGATGGTGCAGGGGTGAATATTGGGCGTTTCGTACCAGGGCCGGTTCCAGGTTTCCGTATCCGGCATGCGCCCGCCCCACAACAACCGCCAGCGCATCTGCCAATGGCCAAAATTAGGGAAGGATACAATTGCGTGCCGCCCTATGCGCAGCAATTGCCGCAGCACCTCACGCGGATTTTCCACCGCCTGCAGCGTGCGTGACAGCACCACATAATCGAAAGCGCCATCGGGATAGAAGGCCAAATCATTATCGGCATCGCCGTGAATGACCGCGAGCCCGGCCGAGACAGCCTTGGTCACTTGCGCCATGTCAATTTCAATGCCGCGCGCATCAGCACGTTTTTCGCGCGCCAGATATTCAATCAGCGCGCCATCGCCGCAACCAATATCAAGCACGCGCGCATCATGGGGAATCATCTCCGCAATCAGGCGAAGATCAAGGCGCATATTCTTCGCGACATATTGCACGCCATCCATGGTGACGACCTAAACCCCAAGGCGTTCAGCGCAACCGGCGAGGAAGCCGCCAAGTGCGCGATGGAAATCCGGTTCCTCCAACAGGAAGGCGTCATGGCCCTTGTCGCTGTCAATCTCAACAAAACTGACATTGGCCGCGGCCATGTTCAGCGCGCGCACCAGGGTGCGGCTTTCGCTGGTGGGGAAAAGCCAATCACTATTGAAGGAGGCGACAAAAAACCGCGTCGCCGTACCGCGAAAGGCCTTCGCCAAATCGCCTTCATGATCGGCGGCGAGATCAAAAAAATCCATCGCGCGCGTGATAGTCAGGTATGAATTGGCATCAAAGCGGCGCACAAAGGTTGAGCCCTGATGGCGCAGATAACTCTCCACCTCAAACACATCTTCCAAGAACGTGAGTGCTGCGGCGCCGCGTAGCCGCCGGCCGAATTTCCGCGTCAGCGCCTTTTCGGACAAGTAGGTAATGTGGGCCACCATGCGCGCGACAGACAGGCCCTTGGCCGGGATGATGCCCGCTTCCCAATAGCGCCCACCCTGCCAATCGGGATCGGAATGGATGGCGGCGCGGCCCACCTCATGAAAAGCGATGTTTTGTGCCGAATGATGCGCGGCGGTGGCGATGGGGGCAGCGGCATAGACCGCTTCAGGATAGGTCGCGGCCCATTCCAGCACCTGCATGCCGCCCATGGAACCGCCGATCACAGCCAGCCAGCGATTGATGCCAAGCTTTTCCATCAGGCGTTTTTGTGCGCGCACCATGTCGCGAATGGTGACCGAGGGGAAATCCGTACCCCAAGGCCGGCCAAGCCCACGCCCGGCGGCATCGGTCATTTCACTGCGTGGCCCGGTGGAGCCCATGCAGCCGCCGAGCACATTGGCGCAAACCAGGAAATAGCGATCCGTATCCAGGGGCCGGCCGGGGCCGATGATATTCTCCCACCAGCCAGGCTTGCCCGTGATGGGGTGGTTTTCGGCGACATATTGATCGCCCGTGAGCGCATGGCAGATCAGCACGGCATTGCTGGCCGCTGCATTCAGTCGCCCATAGGTCCGGTAGGCCACGTTGAGCGGCGCGATGACCGCGCCGCATTCCAGCGCAAGCCCATCTGGAAAAAGGGCGGCCTGATGGTCCACATCGGGCAGCGGGGCTATGGCTTGGCTCATGAGCGGGGTTTTACGCCGGCCCACCCCCCTGGCGCAACCTTGGCGTGTGACACAAGGGGCGCTTGGCGTATGGCCATGTGGGCGTTATTGCTGCGGCGAAGAATTGGTCCCGCATGAACGACAAACCCCCTGCCACCCCCGCTGCCGACCCGGCCCTGCAGGCGCTCCGCGCTGAGATAGATGCGCTGGATGATGCGATGCATGATCTGCTCATGCGCCGCGCTGCCGTGGTGGCGCGCATGGCCGCCAGCCGCGCCAAGACCGGCGCGGGTTCCCCCTTGCGACCTGGGCGCGAAGCTGCGGTGCTGCGCCGCCTGCTCGCGCGGCATTCCGGCGCGCTTTCGCGCGGCGCGGTGGTGCGCATCTGGCGGCATATCTTCATGGCCCATACGGCGATCCAAGGCGCCTTTACGGCCGCTGTTGTGGCATCCGGCGAAGCCGCCCAGACCTTGGCTTTGGCGCGTGAGCATTTCGGTGCTTCCACGCCACTCACACCCTTTGCTTCTCCGGCGCAGGCTTTGGCAGCATTGAGCGCTGGGAAGGCATCTGTTGCGGTTCTACCCACACCAACGGGAGAAGGTGAGGGCGCTTGGTGGCAAAGCCTGGAAGCGCCGCGGCTTTCCGTAGTGGCGCGCTTACCCTTCGTTGCGGATGTCACGCGCGCCGATACGGCCCTTGTCGTGGCCCCCGTGCCGCCCGATGCCTCGGGCGACGATCGCAGCTTGTTCCGACTTGAGGGCGGTGCCGAAGCGTCGCGCGAAAGTTTCGCCCGCATGCTGACTGAAGCGGGGCTTGCCGGGCGTATCCTGTGCTTGGCGCGCCAGGGTGGACGCAGTCTGGCGCTTGCTGAAATTGATGCCTTCTGCGCCGCGGATGACCCCGGGCTTGTTGGACTTAATGCTGTTCTGCTGGGCGCCTATGCTGTGCCAGTTGCTGGAGATGTGCCATGACCGTGATGCCGCGCCCTTCGATCCTTTCAGTGGAACCCTATGTCGGTGGGGAGTCGAAAATCCCCGGCGTCAATCGCGTGGTGAAGCTTTCATCCAATGAAGGCGCTTTCGGCCCGCCACCCGGTGCGATTGAAGCGATCCGTGCTGTCGCCAGTGAGGCGCATCGTTACCCGGATGGTGGCGTGACTGCGCTGCGGGCAGCGATTGGCGCTCGCTTTGGCCTTGATCCCGCGCGGATTGTCTGCGGCAATGGCTCCGATGAATTGCTTGCGCTGCTGATCCTTGCCTATGGCGGTGAGGGGACAGAGCTTGTGATGTCTGCCCATGGCTTCATGATGTATGACATCACCGGGCGTTGGGCCGGCTGCCGCATCATCAAGGTGCCGGAACGCAACCTGACCGTGGATGTGGATGCGATGCTGTCCGCAGTTGGGCCGCGCACCAAGCTGGTCTGTCTTGCCAATCCGAATAACCCGACCGGTTCGATCCTGCCGCAATCGGAAATCGTCAGGCTGCGCGCGGGGCTGCGCGATGACATTTTGTTGGTGCTGGATTCCGCCTATGCCGAATATGTGACGCGCCCTGACTATGATGCGGGCGCGGCGCTTGTGGATGCGGGGGGCGGCAATACGGTGATGACGCGCACCTTCTCCAAGATATTCGGCCTGGGCGGTATGCGGCTTGGCTGGGCCTATGCGCCGCAGGCCGTGGTGGATGTGTTGGCGCGCGTGCGCGGTCCCTTCAATGTGAATGCTGCGGCCATGGCAGCGGGCATTGCGGCGGTGCAGGAAACGGATTGGATTGAAAAATCCATCGCACACAACACCGAATGGCGCGGCAAGCTGGCCGCAGCGCTGACGGCATTGGGTGTAAAGGTCTGGCCGAGTGAGGGCAATTTCCTGCTGGTTGATTTTGGTTCTGCGGAAAAAGCTAAGGCAGCCGATGCCGCGCTCAAATCACGCGGGCTGATCATGCGCGCCATGGGGGGCTATGGGTTGCCTGCGTGCCTGCGCATCAGCATCGGCACCGGTGAGGAATGCCAAATGGTGGCGGACGCCATTGCTGCCTTCATGGCGCAACATGGCTGAACCGCTGTTCAATCGGCTGTGCCTGGTTGGCATTGGGCTGATCGGTTCTTCCATTGCGCGGGTTGCTCAAAAGCGCGGCGATATTGCGAAGACTTTGGTGGTGACAACGCGCCGGCCGGAGACGCTCGCGCGCGTGCGTGAATTGGGTCTGGCCGATGTGGTGGAGGCGGATGCCGCGCGCGCCGTTGAAGGCTGCGACGGCGTGATTTTCTGCATCCCCGTTGGCGCCTATGCCGATGCCATACGCCATATCGCGCCGCATTTGGCACCCGGTGCGGTGCTGACCGATGTCGGTTCCACCAAGGGCAGCGTGGTGCGCGATCTTTCGCCCCTGCTGCCGGCGGGCGTGCATCTGGTGCCGGCGCATCCCATGGCGGGGACCGAACATTCGGGCCCCGATGCGGGTTTTCCGGAATTATTCGAAGGCCGTTACTGCATCGTAACACCGCTGCCAGACAGCGACCCGGCGGCGGTCGAAAAGGTGAAGGAGCTTTGGCGGCGCTGCGGTTCCATGATCGAGACCATGGACCCCGTCACGCATGATAAGGTTGTCGCCATTGTCAGCCACCTGCCACATTTGATTGCCTTCACCATTTGCGGCACGGCAGATGATTTGGCTGAGGAAACCAAGGAAGCGGTGCTTAAATTCGCGGCATCTGGCTTTCGGGATTTCACGCGTATCGCGGCATCGGACGTGGATATGTGGCGCGATGTTTTCCTGAATAATCGCGAAGCAGTGCTTGAGATGCTGTCGCGCTTCTCCGAAGACGCGCACGCCTTTGGCCGCGCCATTCGCAGGGGTGAGGCGGGCTTCATTGAAGACCGCATCGAACGCGGGCGAAAGATTAGGCGTAGTCTAATTGAACGGAAGCAGGCTTAGCCGAGCGCAATAAAGCGAAATTTCTTGACTCTGATAAACGAAACGGGCGAGGTTGAAGCGCTGCCAAGGTGACAGCCCAAAGCTTGACTTCATCAAGCATTGGTCTTGGAGAAAGCATCATGCTCGCCATACGCCCAAGCTTGCGTGCCTTAACTGCTGGTGCTGCCTTGGCGGGACTTCTCGCCACATCCGGGCCGGCAATTGCGCAGCCTAGCCCTGAGGCCATTGTGGACGCCTTTGAAGCGGTGCTGGGGCCAGTGCGTACCCATCGCCCAAGCCATCCGAAGGGCGTTTGTGCGGCGGGGCATTTTGTTGCCACCGCTGAAGGCACAAGGCTTTCCGTGGCGCCGGTTTTCAGCGGCCAACGCAATACGGCACTGATCCGTTTTGGCGTTGCCGGGGCCAATCCCAACGCTTCAGACACCGCACGCGGCACGCGCAGCCTTTCGATTCGATTCGAAGCTCCTTCAGGCGATTTGTTTGAAATGGCGAATATCTCAGCGCCGGTCTTTGGTTCGCCTTCGCCGCAAGCGCTGGTGGATGGTCTGCTATCGCGTGCTAATGACCCGGCGACAGGCCGGCCTAACCCAGAACGGGCTGCCGCCTTCGCGGCTTTTGCCGCCGCCAATCCTTCGGTCGGCAATCAGGGCCGCTTTCTGGCGGCCAATGCGCCGCCGGCGAGCTTCGCTACCACGCCCTATTGGGGGGTGAATACGTTCATGTTCCGCGGGCAGGATGGCCAAGTGCGCCCGGCGCGCTGGGTCTTTGAACCGCGCGCCGGAACGGAACGCCTGACTGCCGAGCAAATGCAAAGCCTGGGCAATAACTTCCTTATCGATGAAGTGCGCCGCCGCGTTGCCACCGCGCCCGTCGAATTCGATATGGTGCTACAATTCCCAGGACAGGGCGATGATTTGCTGAACGCGACCATCGCCTGGCCAGATGATCGGCCGCGCGCCGTTGTGGGTAGGCTTACCATCACTGAAGTTTCAGCCGGCCCCGTCGGGCCCTGTGATCCGATCAGCTTCATGATTCTGGATCAGGCGCCGGGGATTGAAATGAGTGACGATCCGGTATTGCAGGCACGCGCTTCTTCCTACGCGGTTTCGCTTTCGCGACGGACGCAATAAGAAGCCGATTATCGAAACTGGCAGAACTTCGATCGGCTGATCTCTAACCAAGATCAGCTTTCAAGACTTCCCCTGCCAGATAAAGACTGCCCGCAATCAGCACGCGTCCCGGTTTTGCCTTGGCGGTGATTTTGCCCAGCGCTTCTGCAACCGTAGGCCCGGCTTCGGCGACACCGCCGCTTGCGCTGATGATATCCGGGACAGGCATCGCCAAATGCTGACCGGGTTCGGCCACCGCATGGATGCTGGTGGCGAAGGGTAGCAAGGGGCGGAGGAATTCCGCACTCGCCTTGCCCTGCTTCATGCCGATGACAAGGTGCAAGGGCTGATCGCGCCATTGCGTGAAATGCTGGGCCAGTGCCAGACCTGCACCCGCATTATGCCCGCCATCAAGCCAGAGCGAAAAACCTACTGGGAGCAGCGCAGACAAACGACCTTCCAGGCGCTGCAACCGCGCGGGCCAGGACGCCTTTGCGATGCCCTCAGCAATCGCGGCATCATTCAGCCAGGGCAGGCCAGCAGCGCGCAAGGCAGTAATGGCAATGCCGGCATTATCCGCCTGGTGCGGGCCGATTAGCCCAGGCGGTGGCAGCGCCAGCGCGCCCAAAGCATCTCGGTAGTGCAAGCCATCTGGTCTTGCCTCACAAAACCATTCCTGCCCACGCCGCAGCAACGGCGCGCCGCGTTCGGCCGCTGTGGCGCTGATCACTTCCAGCGCTGCCGCGGCCTGCGCACCCGTGGCGCAGGGCACACCACTCCGCATGATCCCGGCTTTCTCCCCCGCGATCTTGCCGAGCGTATCGCCCAGGAAATCCATGTGATCCATGGAAATCGAGGTAATCGCCGATGCCGCCGGGCGCGGCACTACATTGGTCGCATCAAGCCGCCCGCCCAGGCCCACTTCCAGCACCAGCAAATCAGCCGGTACGCGGCTGAACAGCACAAAGGCCGCAGCAGTGGTCACTTCAAACACCGTGATTGGCGCGCCCGCATTCACCGCTTCCACTTCTTCGAGTGTCGCAGTCAATGCCTCATCCGTCACATAGTCGCCGGCTAGCCTGATACGTTCATGAAACCGCACCAAGTGGGGCGAGGTATAGACATGCACGCGCTGCCCGGCGGCTTCGCCAATCGCGCGCAGAAAAGCGCAGGTTGAGCCCTTGCCATTGGTGCCCGCCACGTGAATGACCGGCGGTAGGTGACGTTCCGGATGGCCAAGCTTGGCCAACAGCGCTTCCATCCGCCCGAGGCTCAGATCAATAAGCTTGGGATGGAGCGCGTGCAGACGCTCCACAATCGCTTCAGCGCGGGACACGGTAATTATTCGGCCGGTGCGGCGGCGGCTTCGGCTTCTTCGTCGCTGCGATTAAGCAGCGGCTGGCGCAAAAGCGAAATCACGCGCGCGAGGGTTTCGCGCATCTCACCCCGCTTTACCACCATGTCCAGAATGCCATGTTCCAGCAGGTATTCCGCACGCTGGAAACCTTCCGGCAATTTCTCGCGCACGGTCTGTTCAATCACGCGCGCGCCGGCGAAGCCGATCATCGCACCTGGTTCGGCGATTTGGATATCGCCAAGCATCGCGAAGCTCGCCGTGACGCCGCCCGTGGTCGGGTCGCACAGCACGGTGATGAAAGGCAGGCCCGCTTCCTTCACCATGCGTGTTGCAATCACAGTGCGCGGCATTTGCATCAAGCTGACCGCGCCTTCCTGCATGCGCGCCCCGCCCGATGCGGTGAAGACAATCAGCGGCGCATCCTGCAACACGGCAAGCTTGGCGGCGGTGACGATTGCCTCACCCACGCCAGCACCCATGGAACCGCCCATGAAGGCAAATTCAAAGGCCGCCACCACTGCGCGCTGGCCATTGATGGTTCCATGCGCCACCGCCACGGCATCATCCATGCCGACCTTGGTCTGGCTTTCGCGCAGCCTATCCGCATAGCGACGCTGATCACGAAAGCGCAGCGGATCAGTCGGCGCCTTGGGCAATTCAATGCGCGAAAAACCGGGATCGAGTGTGGCTTCCAGCCGCTGCGCCGCGCCAAGCCGCATGTGATGCCCGCAATGGGAGCAAACGCGGAGCGCCTTTTCCAGATCGCGATGGAAAATCATCTGCTGGCAAGACGGGCAGTTATGCCAAAGGTTTTCTGGCGCTTCCCGCTTGAACAGACCCTGGATCTTCGGCAGGGCCCAATCGCTGATCCAGTTCATGGCACATCCTTAAGCTTGGGCCGGCGGGCCCTTTGGCTGGCAAATAGCCCAAATGGGCGGTTTGGGGAAAGTGAGCGCTGGAGCAGGCCTATTCCCCGAGCTTTTCCGCGCTTTCTGGCTTTGGCGGGGCCTCAGCCGCATCCCTGGCCCGCGCCTGGGCCTTGCGGCGGCGCAGATTCTCCCGAAGCGCTGCTGCCAGCTTTTCCTCGCGGGTGGGCGCGGGCTTGGACGGGGTTTTGCCTTGCTTTTCCATGAGCACGGGAATTGGCAGCAGGCGCGTCTGGCATCAAGGGGTTGCGGGACGCCCCAGGCTGGGGCTAAGGGATGCCGCGCTGAAGTGCTTGGCTGTTGTAGCTCAGTGGTAGAGCACTCCCTTGGTAAGGGAGAGGTCGAGAGTTCAATCCTCTCCAACAGCACCATCTTTTCAATAGTTTAGCGTTCATCCTGTCTGACTAACCAGGATCAGAAAAGCACCAAAAGGCGCTAGCAGGTGTGGATCAGTGGCACAGTTCTGACACACCTGCCGGGCAGCGAATGATGCCATTGGGTGCTCATTGGGCTTCGTCAGACCTAAGAATTTCCGAATTTGCGCCATCGCAAGGACGTGAAGGCCGCTAGTGGCTCTCCTGGCCTCATGACCCAAGCCGTCCAAGCGCCGGATTCCGGCCTGCTCGCCTATGCCAGCGCCAATCTGCCGCGCTACACCAGCTACCCGACCGCGCCGCATTTCACGCCATTGGCTGAAGCGGCTTTGCGCGGCTGGTTGGCTGAAACCAATCCCGATGATGCGCTGTCGCTTTATGTTCATGTACCGTTTTGCGCTTCGCTCTGCTGGTATTGCGGCTGCCATACGGCGGTGACGCGCTCAGCGGCGCGCATTGCGCGTTATGGCGCGGCTTTGGCGGAAGAAGCGCGGCTATTGGGCGGGGCGCTGCCTGCACATGGTGGTGTGGCGGCGTTGCATCTGGGCGGAGGCACGCCAACGGCGCTGGGGCCGGAAGGGTTGATCGCGCTTGGTGTTGCACTCCGCCAGTATTTCCCGTTTCAGTACGGTGCCGAAATAGCCGCTGAGCTTGATCCGCGCACGCTCGATACGCGTATGGTTGATGCACTGGCCAACATGGGCCTGACGCGCGCAAGCCTTGGCGTGCAGGATATCTCGCCCAAGGTGCAACGGCTGATCGGGCGGGTGCAGCCGGCTGAACAAGTGGCGGTGGCCGTTGAAAGGCTGCGTGCTGCGGGCATTGGCGGGATCAATATGGATTTGATCTATGGTCTGCCAGGGCAGGGGGTGGCAGAGGTTGAGGCCTCGGCCCGTTTTGCCGCGGAAAATGGCGCCGATCGTGTGGCGGTATTCGGCTATGCGCATGTGCCCTGGATGAAGTCGCACCAGAAGGCGATCAGGCCGGAGGATTTGCCGGATGCGACGCTTCGCATGGCGCAGGCGGAAGCGGCAGCGGGTGTGCTGACGGATGCTGGCTATGTCGCGATTGGGCTTGATCATTTCGCGCGACCACAAGACGCCATGGCGCGGGCAGCCGCATCCGGCCGGCTGCGGCGCAATTTCCAAGGCTACACCACGGATGATGCGCCGGTATTGCTCGGCCTTGGTGCTTCAGCGATTGGCCGCTGCCGCGTCGGCTTCTTCCAGAACATTGCCGATGAGCGTGGTTGGCTTGCCGCGGTGGAGGCCGGGCGCCTGCCGATCGCGCGCGGGCGCGCCCTTGCGGGGGAAGACCTGATCCGCGCAGAGATTATTGAACGCATCATGTGCGATCAGGCCTTGGATCTTGCGCTGGTGCCGCCGGACATTCTGGCGAGTGCGCGGTCGAAGCTTGATGCGCTGATTACCGATGGCTTGGTGGCGGAAGACGCTGGGCGCCTTGCCATGACCGCCAAGGGCGCCCGATTCCTGCGGCATTTGGCAGCGTGCTTTGACGCCTATCTGGCGCCCGCCACCACACGCCATAGCGCCGCAGTTTAGGCGGGGGCCAGGTTCAGTCGGCCCAGCAGCGCGCGTTCTTCTTCCATGGTTTGGCGCATTGCTTCCCGATAGGCAGCGCCATCCAGCAGGATCAGCGGCTGATTGACGCGTTCCAGGAATTGCATATGCGCGGGGTCTTGCGCGGCGGCGGTGAAAGCTTCTGCCAGCACGCGCACCACGCCGGCATCCATCCCGCGTGGGCCGATCAGCCCGCCTGGGCTATCCACCACAATGTCCAAACCTTGTTCCTTCAACGTGGCAATTTGCGGAAACCGCTTGGCGCGGGCTGAGGTATAAATCGCAAGCAGGCGCAATTGCCCCGCTTCCACCATTGGCGCCCAGCCGGATGCTTCTGACGCGAAATCAATCTCCCCGCCCAGCAGCGCACGCAGCGTGTCCGACGTGCCGCGATAGGGCACATGCGTCCAGCTCAAGCCGCGCTGAAAGCCGATACGTTCCACCACCAGATGCTGTGTGGAGCCAATGCCGAGTGTACCGAAATTGAGCTTGCCTGGATTGGCGTGCGCATGGGCAAGAAGTTGGTCAAGGCTCTGCCAGGGGGAATCCGTGCGCACCACAAGACCCATTACAAAGCCGGTGATTTGCAAAATGTAAGTCAGATCATTGATCGGATCATAAGGCGGGCGGGGATTGAGCAGCATTTGCCGCACCACACCGACATGCATTTGCGAAATCGTATAGCCATCGGGTCGGGCTTCCTGCAGCGCCATGGCCCCCAGAATACCGGAAGCGCCACCACGATTTTCCACGACGACTGGCTGGCCCAGGCTACGCGATGCGTGATCCGCCATGATGCGAAAGCCGATATCCGCCGGCCCGCCCGCCGCCCAGGGGATGATCAGGCGAATGGGCCGTTCCGGATAGCGCGGCTGCGCCAGGGCGGGCATGGCAAGCAATGCCGAAGCGGCAAGCGCTGCGCGGCGAGTGAGTTTAGCCATTTTCTTGACCCCTCATTAACCCACCCAGTTTGGGCGCGAAAATCGTGGCGCTGCAAGGGCCAGGTTTATGCCGGCAGACGCAGCCCAAGCCGCTCCAGCCGCGGCAGCACTTCCTGCACGAAGTAGGGAATTTCCTTGAGGTAATCGAGGAAGGCGATGGTGCAGCCGGCAAGCCCTGTCGCGCTCATGCGCGCCATTTCATCGGCGATGTCATCGGGTGTGCCGACAAAGGGGTAGGAACCGGGATAGGCGCCATCGAATTTGAAGCGGCCTTCGCGGGTGAAGCGGTTCTCAAAAGGTCGCGCGATCTGTTGCCCTGGCGTTCCCACCGTCGCGCCGCGATTGTTTCGATAATACGCCTGGCCCGCCGTATCCGCCATTTCTTCAGCGAAATAATGGAAGAATTCCTCAGCCTCCCGCCGTGTTGGGCGGCAGACCACATGGCCCATGGTGAAAACATTGATCTGGCGCTGATGTCGCGCCATGTGCTGGCGTACATCTTCAAGAAGTGCGGGTACTTGTTCCAATTCCGTCACATTCAGGAACAGTACATCTGCCGCCTGAGACGCAAAATCCCGCCCCGCCGGTGAAAACCCCGCTGACATGACAGGTGGCCAGGGGCGTTGCACGGATACTGGATTGGTGTGACAATTTTTGAGCTTGAAGAATTCGCCATCCCAATCGAATTCCGGCCCGCCGGCCAGCATTTTTGACCAGATGCGGAACCATTCCAGCCCATGCTGATAGCGCTTGTCCTGCTGGATCGTGACGCCGTGCAGGTCGAACTCCGCCTGGTTCCAACCGCAGACTATATTGAGCCCCGCACGCCCATGGCTCACGTGATCAATCGTCGCAATAGCTTTAGCGCCGAAGGCGGGGGTGACGATCGGCACATGCACGGTGGAAAAAATCGCGATCCGCTTGGTAATCGCGGCTAGGGCCGCGCCATGGGTCAGGGTTTCAAGGGATCGGCCATAGATATTCGCATCCCCCTGATAGCCACGCCATTTCGCGACCGGCAGAATGAATTCAAGGCCCGCGTCATCGGCAATTCGCGTCATGGCCGCGATATCATCCCAATCGGCCTTCCAGCGTTCCGGCGCGCGGCTCATGGTCAGGCCGCCATCACAATTGGCGCTAAAAATGCCGAGCTTGAATTCATTCGGGCCGAAAAGCGGGTTTCGTGCCCGCGCATCCTTTTCCATGGCGTTTCCCCTTTGGTTCAGTCTGCGGCGTGGCCATGCGCCAGGCAAGGTGCCAGGAATGATTGCATCCTGCCCATGGATCGGGAATGATTTCCCCAATTAGCGAAGGGGGAAACACCATGACCGCTTGGCCCAATACTACCCGCCCGGGGGAACCCGCCGATACCGCCCGACCCTGGCATTGGTTGGCGCGTCTGGATGATGGCGGACAGGCGCCCGTGCCGCTTGGTTGGAATTCGGCCGCGCGGCAATGGCTTTCCTGGGATGGCAGCGCCCTGGCACCGGCAGAGGCAGCGCGGCGCTTTCGCTATCTCGGTCCGGCGCTGACGCCGGAAGAAGTGGCGGTAGAAACAAAGCCGGTCGAAGTTCTGGAGGCCACACCTACGCCGCCTGCCGATATGGTCCCGCGGCGGGATGCCATTCGCAATCACTTGCTGATCTTTGCGGGTAGCGTTGTGGCGACGCTTTTTCTGGCGGAGAAAGTGGTCCATTGGCGCGGTCAGTGATGGCGCCGCCATAGTCGAGCTTTTTGCCCTTGGCGCAGCCGACATCGTGATTATCGGAACCGGAAGTGGTTCCATCGTCTTTTTTGGAAAGCCCATGCCATGAATCAACCGGCACCTCTCGCCTATAGCGACGCGAAAATTCGTTCCATCTTGCAACGCGTCAGGACGATCGCACTGGTTGGTGCTTCCGGCAATTGGAATCGCCCCAGCTATTTCGTTATGAAATACCTGCAATCCAAAGGGTATCGCGTGATTCCGGTGAACCCCGGCATGGCCGGTCAATCTCTGCTGGGTGAAACGGTTTACGCCAAGCTGGCTGATATCCCAGACCAGGTGGATATGGTGGATGTATTCCGCGCTGCGGATGCCTTGCCCGGCATTGCCGATGAGGCGATTGCCATTGGCGCCAAGGTGCTTTGGGCTCAGCTGGGCGTGCGCCATGATGGTGCGGCCGCAAAGGCGGAAGCGGCGGGGCTTGAAGTGATCATGGATCGCTGCCCAAAGATTGAATTCAGCCGCTTTGGCGGTGAATTATCCTGGAGTGGCGTCAATTCCGGCCTGATCCACAACCGCCCGCCGGAACCCCCGGCCGACCGAAAGGGCAAGAATCGTCCGCTGCCGCCGCGAAATCTGGATTATGGTTTTGCCACGCGCAGCATTCACGCAGGCGCGGCGCCTGACCCCACTACCGGCGCGCGCGGCACACCGATCTATCAGACAACAAGCTTTGTTTTTGAAGACGTGGATCACGCCGCATCGTTGTTCAACCTGCATAATTTCGGCCATGTCTATACGCGGCTTTCCAACCCAACAGTCGCAGTTTTGGAAGAGCGTGTCGCAAGCCTTGAAGGTGGGCGTGCGGCCGTTGCAACCGCATCCGGCCACGCCGCGCAATTCGTCACTTTCTTCACGCTGCTTGAACCCGGCGATGAATTTCTTGCCAGCCGGAATCTTTACGGGGGATCGCTGACGCAATTCGCGCTTAGCTTCAAAAAGCTCGGCTGGACCAGCCATTTTGTGGACCCGACCGACCCTGAGAATTTCCGCCGCGCGCTGACGCCGAAATGCAAGGCGATTTTTGTGGAAAGCCTCGCTAATCCTGGCGGCATTGTCGTGGATTTGCGTGCCATTGCTGATATTGCGCATGAGGCCGGCATTCCACTGATTGTGGATAATACGCTGGCCTCCCCCTATCTGTGCCGCCCCTTTGAACATGGGGCTGATATCATTACTCATTCACTGACAAAGTTTCTCGGCGGCCACGGCAATTCGCTGGGTGGGATGATCGTTGAATCCGGCAAGTTCAATTACGCCAATGGCAAATTCCCAAGCATGGCGGACCCTGAACCCGCTTATCACGGGCTGAAATTTTATGAGAATTTCGGCGATTTCGCCTTCACCACCAAGGCGCGCGCCGTCGCACTGCGTGATTTTGGCCCCACGCTTTCACCCATGAACGCCTGGTTGACCATTACCGGAATTGAGACGCTCCATTTGCGCATGGAACGCCATGTCGCCAATGCGCAGCAGGTGGCGGAATTCTTGGCGGGGCATGCGAAAGTCGCCTGGGTGTCCTATGCCGGCTTACCCAATAGTCCCTTCCATGCACTCGCCAAGCGCTACTTGCCGAAAGGGCCCGGTTCGGTCTTCACCTTTGGCGTAAAAGGCGGTTTTGAGGCGGGCATTCGCCTTGTGGAAAATGTACGGCTCTTTTCGCATCTGGCAAATGTTGGCGATACGCGAAGCCTTATCCTGCACCCGGCTTCCACCACGCATCGGCAATTGACCGAAGAACAGCGCTTGGCCGCGGGCGCCGGGCCGGATGTAGTGCGGCTTTCGATCGGACTTGAAGACGCGGCGGATTTGATCCGCGATCTGGATATGGCGCTTGGGGCATGAAGGGCGCGCTAAGGGAAAAGATCAGATTTCGAAATGGTGCGGCTGCGCAGTGAGCAAGCCGATCATCAAGTGACCGCATAAATATGCGCGACCACGCAGCTAAACATGGTCCTTAAGCCGCTGCGGCCAACGCTTCCTGCGGCGCAATTCGCCCATCATAAAGCGCGCGCCCCAATATCGCACCTGCAATCCCGGCGCCGGCTTCGCGCAGTGCCGTGATATCCTCAACCCCGGCTACTCCGCCCGAGGCAATGACCGGCAAGTGCACTGCCCTCGCAAGCGCTGCTGTTGCCGCGACATTCACGCCGGTTAGCATGCCATCACGCGCGATATCGGTGTAGATTACCGCTGCCGCACCTGAATCCTCAAAGCGGCGCGCCAGATCGGTGGCGCTTACATCGCTAGTCTCGGCCCAGCCCTCGGTTGCTACCATGCCATCACGCGCATCAATGCCAAGCGCGACGCGCCCCGGAAAGGCACGGCAGGCGGCGCGGGCAAAATCAGGGTCCTTAACCGCGGCCGAGCCCAGAATGATGCGGCTGACCCCGGCGGCTAGCCACGCTTCCGCGGTCTCCATGGAACGAATGCCGCCACCCAATTGCAGCTTGGCGTTCGGCACAGCAGCGATAATCGCGCGTACTGCCGCGGCATTGGCAGGCTTACCGGCGAAGGCGCCGTCCAGATCTACCATATGCACCCAGGTAAATCCGGCCTCGATGAAGCTTCGCGCCTGCGCTGCCGGATCATCGGCATAGATGGTGGCTTGGTCCATCTCGCCGCGTTTCAGGCGCACCACCTGTCCGCCTTTCAAATCAATCGCGGGATAAAGCGAAAAAGCCATTACTGTGTGGGGTCGAGCAAAGCGCCCGTGGTACGCCCGCGACCTGGTTCCAGCGGTTTGAAGTAGTAGCGCCCACCCACCGTTTGGCCGTTCACGCGCGCATAGAAAGGATGCGTGCCCCAATGCACGTAACCCAAAGCTTCAAAAAGCGCGATAGCGGTGGTTTGTGTCTCACGAACGTCCAGGTTCAGGACGCGATGGCCAAGCGCTGCGGCGCGTTCTTCAACGCGGTTCACCAACATCCGCGCCAAGCCATGGCCGCGCGCGTAAGGCGCGAGATAGGCATGGGTCAGGGTGGCGCCGAAGGATTGCGCTTCATTATGGCGTGGCGGGCGCACCAACTGCGCTGACCCCACCACATGGCCATCCAGCCGGGCGATGAACAATTCACGTTCCGGCACCAGCAGTGTGCCCCGGAAATGTCGCGCCAACGCTTCCCGCCCCTGCGGTTCCAGCCAGCCGAAGCCGCCACCTTCAATGATGGCGGCATCGGTCGCCTCACACAGGTCGGCCAAATCCACATCCGAAATCTGGTTGGCGAGTTCCACAGCCAAGTCATGGGTGAAGCTCATGGTCACTGCGCTATTCATGGCACCCATTTCAGGAAATTGGCGAGGATACGCAACCCCACCGGGCCGCTTTTCTCCACATGGAACTGAAGCCCGGCAAGATTATGGCGGGCAATGGCGGCGGTTACCGGCCCGCCGTAGTCGGTGGAGGCGATCACATCCTCGGCTCGTGCCGCGCTAAAGGCATAGGAATGCACGAAATAAACCTGATCCCCCGGCGTGATCCCCGCAAACAAAGGGTGGCAGCCCGGTCGGAAGGTCAGCCCATTCCAGCCCATTTGCGGCAGCGGCAATGGCCGGCCATCGGCACCCTTCGGGTCCATCGGCGCCACTTCTCCCGGCAGCCAATCCAGCCCGGGCGTGGCGCCATGTTCCAACCCGCGTGAGGCCATCAGTTGCATGCCCACACATATGCCCAGAAAGGGCACGGCATCCCCACGCACGCGCTGTTCCATGGCCGCAACTGCGCCTGGTAGCGCATCCAACCCGCGCCGACAGGCCGCGAAGGCCCCCTGGCCGGGCAGCACCAGCCGATCAGCGGCCAGGATTTCGGCCGCATCGCGCGTGACGCTGATATCCGCCGTTATGCCGGCTTCCCCCGCCACCTTCTGGAAGGCCCGCAGCACGGAGGCGAGGTTGCCCGAACCCGGGTCTATGATCACCAGCTTCATTGGTGCCTCACACCAGACCGCGGGCCAAATCGGCGCGGCGATCCGCCAAATTCAAGACTGCCCCTTCCTCATCGCGGCCCTGCACCACGCCCATTAGGCGAAAGCCGCCTCGCTCCAGCGTCCAGCGCTGGAGGTTGCGCGCCTCAAACCCTGCCAGGAGTTGCAGCGCTATCATGGCCCAGGGGGACACGCTGGAAGGCAACACGAAGCCCAAAAGCGTGGCTAGCGCGAAGTAGAGTGCCGCGACGAGCCAAAGCCGCTTGGCCAGAAACCAAAACAGCGGAAATAGCGCCGCGACCCAAGAAAACCCCTCCCGCACCATGACCGTCCGCGCGGGCTTGGCCGCCATGGCTGGGCGGTGATGCACGGTCCAGACACGCATCTCAGGCTTCCAGCACGCCCTTGGTCGAAGGAATGGCACTGATGGCGCGCGGGTCCGGTTCCACCGCTTCCCGCAACGCCCGCGCCAGGGCCTTGAAGCAGGCTTCCGCTACGTGATGCGCATTGGTGCCTGCCTTCTGGGTCACATGCAGGGTGATGCCGGCATTGAAGGCCAAGGCGCGGAAGAATTCCTCGAACAGCTCCGTATCCATCTCCCCGATCTTGGGCTGGGCGAAGCTGACTGACCAGGCAAGGAAGGGCCGGCCAGAGATATCCACGGCCGCCTCCGCCAAGGCCTCATCCATCGGGATCACGGCCGCGCCGTAGCGGCGAATGCCGCGCTTGTCGCCCAAGGCCTGGCGCAGGCATTGGCCGATGACAATGCCGACATCTTCCGTGGTGTGGTGAAAATCAATGTGCAGATCGCCCTTGGCCCGCACCTTCAGGTCGAACAACCCGTGGCGTGCGAGCGCCGTCAGCATATGGTCCAGAAAGCCAATGCCGGTGGCGTTATCCGCGCGCCCTTCGCCATCCAGGCCAAGGGCGACGGTGATCGCGGTTTCCGAGGTCTCGCGGCTGATTTCCGCGCGGCGGTTCCAGGGCGGGGTGGTCTTCATGCAGCCTAACTACGCCCCGCAGCGGGGGGGATGCAACCGAAAGCGGGGGTGTGGTTGTCTCCGCGCCCCAGCCGCGCCATTTCTGCACCCATGACACAGACACAACACGACCCCCTGGGCTGGCACGGCACAACCATTCTTTGCGTCCGCAAGGGCGGGCAAGTGGCCATGGCCGGGGATGGGCAGGTCTCACTTGGGCAGACCGTGGTGAAAGGCAATGCGCGCAAAATCCGCCGCATCGCCGGCGGCAAGGTGCTGGCAGGCTTCGCCGGCGCCACCGCCGATGCCTTCACTTTGCTGGAACGGCTGGAAGCCAAGCTGGAACGCTTTCCGGATCAATTGGAACGCGCCTGCGTTGATTTGGCCAAGGATTGGCGGACGGATCGCTATTTGCGCCGCCTGGAAGCCTTGCTCGCGGTAGCAGACCATAAACGATCCTTGCTCGTGACCGGGCAGGGCGATGTGCTGGAACCGGAAGATGCCATCATCGGCATTGGGTCCGGCGGCAATTACGCGCTTTCGGCCGCGCGCGCGCTGCTGCCCGTGGAAGGCGTGGAAGCCGAGGAGATTTGCCGGCGCGCGATGAAGATTGCCGCCGATATCTGCGTCTATACCAACGGCAATATCATCCTGGAAACGCTCGCCGCCAGCGCGGGAGACGCGCCATGACCGAAACCGTGAACCTTTCCCCGCGCGAGATCGTCTCAGAGCTTGATCGGCATATTGTCGGCCAGCTGGAAGCCAAGCGCGCGGTGGCGATTGCACTGCGCAACCGTTGGCGGCGCCAGCAATTGGCCCCGGGGCTGCGTGAAGAAGTGGTGCCGAAAAACATTCTGATGATCGGGCCGACCGGCTGCGGCAAGACGGAAATCGCGCGGCGTTTGGCGCGCTTGGCGCATGCGCCCTTTCTGAAGGTGGAAGCGACGAAATTCACCGAAGTTGGCTATGTTGGGCGCGATGTGGAAAGCATTGTGCGGGATTTGGTGGAAGTCTCCATCACCATGGGCCGCGACGCGGCGCGCAAGGGCGTGCAGGCCAAAGCGGAATTGGCCGCCGAGGAAACCTTGTTGACCGCTTTGGTGGGTGAAGGTGCCTCCGGGGAAACACGGTTAAAGTTCCGCCGCATGCTGCGCGAAGGGCAGTTGGAAAACCGCGAGATTGAAGTGCAATTGGCCGATAGCGGACCCGCTATGCCGATTGGCATGATGGATTTGCCGGGCGGCCAGCCGCCGCAAATGCAGAATTTGCAGGATATGTTTGGCAAGATGTTCGGCGGGCGTAGCAAATCCCGCAAGATGACGGTGGCCGAAGCCCGCACCGCGCTGCTGAAGGATGAAGCCGACAAGCTTCTGGATCAGGATGCGGTAGTGCGCGAAGCACTCGCCAATGTTGAAGCCAATGGCATCGTGTTCCTGGATGAGATCGACAAGATTTGCGCGCGCACCAGCGAAAGCGGGATGCGCGGCGGCGATGTCTCCCGCGAAGGGGTGCAGCGTGATTTGCTGCCGTTGATTGAAGGCACCACGGTGACCACCAAGCACGGCCCGGTGAAGACGGATCATGTGCTGTTCATCGCATCCGGTGCGTTTCATCTGGCGAAGCCTTCCGATCTTTTGCCGGAATTGCAGGGCCGCCTGCCTATCCGCGTGGAATTGAAGGCCCTATCGCGCGATGATTTCCGCCGCATTTTGACCGAGCCTGAAAATTCGCTGCTGAAGCAATATATCGCTTTGCTCGGCACTGAATCCGTGACGCTGGATTTCATGCCCGATGCGGTTGAAGCGATTGCCGATCTGGCCGCCGAAATCAACGCGAGCGTTGAGAATATCGGCGCACGGCGACTGGCCACCGTGCTGGAACGGCTGCTGGAGGAGATTTCCTTCACCGCGACTGATCGTGCGGGAGAAGCGATTGCGGTTGATGCCGCCATGGTGCGCGACCGCGTGGCGCCGCTTGCCGCCAGCGCCGATCTTTCGCGCTATATTTTATAGGCCATGCCTGCTTCGTATCCGTTCACCAGACATGGCCTAACCTATGTTTGGTCGCATTTTCCGAGTCGCCAAGTGCGCACACTTGGCTTGAAAATGCCGCGTAGATTTGGGCCGCATTTTCCGAGCCGCCAAGTGCGCACACTTGGCTTGAAAATGCTCCGGCGATGAGCCTTACGGTCAGCGCTACGCCGCCACCGCTTGGCCCCCGGTCCGAGGCTGAGCTGCGCGCGGCTTTTGAGGCGCTGGAGAATCCCTCCCTAGCCGCGCGGCTTTCGGCAACGGTCGGCACGCCGATCGAGGCACTGACCGCGCGCCTGCCAGGCCCCCTACAAGGCGGGCTTCAAAGTGCGGTGCGCACAGCGCTGACAACGGCGATGGGCGCGGCGTTACGATCATCTCCGGCGGCCACACCTTCGATGTTGCCGTCATCTTGGCTGCATCGCGGGCTGGCAGCGGCAACCGGGGCCGCAGGCGGCGCCTTTGGCTTGGCGGGCACGCTTGTGGAATTGCCGGTTTCCACGACTGTTCTGCTACGCCAGATCGCCGCCATCGCTGCGGAGGAGGGCGAGGATTTGTCGCGCCCTGAAATTGCCGCCGAATGCCTGAAAATCTTTGCCCTGGGCGGGCGTGGCCGTGGGGATGACGCCGCTGAGTCCGGCTATTTTGCGCTGCGTATCGCCTTGGCCGAGGCGTTGAAGGGCAGCATTGGCGCCAGCGTGCTGCCCGGCTTCATTGCCGCCATTGCTGCACGCTTTGTTGGCCCTGTTGGGCTGAAGTTTTCCGCGCAGGCCGCACCTTTAATAGGCGCAGCGGCGGGGGCAGCGATCAATCTGGCGTTTCTTGAGCATTTCCGCAGCGTCGCGCGCGGGCATTTCACACTCAGGCGGCTGGAACGCGTACATGGCGCCGCGCCTGTGCGCGCGGCCTATGAAGCGCTAGCCGCAACGCGGGATGTGGCCTTTTCTAAGGGCTGAGGAGTACGCACGCGGTACCAAGCCTTGCAGCGCGGCAAGCCCGGGCAGAAGTGTATACAACTCAGGGATGCAAAAAAGACGGCCGACATGTTTCAAAAACGGCTTAGGTCAAGTAATCGTTGATGTTTTCAGCATCCCCATGAAGTTGGGCTAACCGCTAAATCTGCGGTTCTGCGAGTAAAGCCACTAGAGACACAATTTGCTTGACAACTTATCGGCGAGTGTGGGATTTAACCTGTTAGGTGGACAGAAACATGTCTTTAGACGTCGCAATTCGTCAGATACCCCCGAAGGATTCCTCTGTTCGGTCAGCGCCGATCGGATCCGCTAGTGATGTTGTCGGGTCCGTATCTGGCACCGAAGCCCCTGAAGTCGGTCCGCCCAATCCGCGCCTCCGCATTGATCGCGATCTTGGAATGGTGGTAATTGAATTCCGAGACGCGGCTGGTCGCATGACGGCCTCTCTGCCAACAAATCGGGAAATTGAGGCCTATCGTGCCTCGGTGCTGTTTGGGGCCGATTTGCCGAGCGATGTAAAGGCTTTGAGGATTGACGGCGGTGGTCCAAGCGCTGCTCGGCCCGGAATTCCTACCCCACCCCCAGAAGAAAATCTTTCTGAGGCCCAATCTTCTGCGCCGGCGCGTGCCCAGAGCGGCGGCCTTAACAAGGTCGCCTAGGCCTGATTTGCGCATTTCTATAGTTTTTTAGTTCAGGTTATGATTGGTTGTTCGGGTCTGCTGGCCCTATTCCGATCAACGGTGTTTCCGGGGATGCCGTCGCTTTGAGCGACTTGACGAATCAGTCGAAAGTCTTCGGAGTCACCGGAATGAACGTCAATCACGGCCTCCAAAAGCCACATCGGATCGTTGTCGTCGGCGGTGGGGCTGCCGGGTTGGAGCTCGTCACCCGGCTTGGTCACCGTTATGCGCGCAGTGGCGAAGCTGAGGTCACCCTCGTGGAGCGCGCCCGCACACATCTTTGGAAGCCGCTGCTTCATGCGGTGGCTGCCGGCAGCCTCGATCGGGACCGGCATGAGCTGCATTACCTACGCCAGGCCCATAACCACCACTTCACCTACCGCTTCGGGCCAATGGCCGGTATTGACCGGGACACAAGCGAAGTCCTCGTCGGTGCCACAATTGACGATGAAGGTCGCCAAGTTACGCCGCCAAGCCGCGTGCCTTATGACACGCTGGTGATCTGCATCGGCAGCGTCACTAATGATTTCGGCACCCCAGGCGCGGCAGAACACGCCGTGCCGCTGGAAAACGTGGCCCAGGCCAGTCGGTTCCATCGTCGCCTGGTGAATGCCTGCCTGCGCGCCAATAGCCAAGCCGAACCGGTGCGCGCCGGCCAGCTTCATGTCGCCATTATCGGCGCCGGCGCCACCGGCACGGAATTGGCTGCCGAACTGCATCGCACACTGCGCGCTGTTGTTGCCTATGGCTTGGATAAAATTGACCCGGCGCGCGATGTCCGCATCCGCCTGATTGAAGCGGCACCCCGCATCCTGCCCGCTCTGCCCGAACGCATCTCCGCCGCCACCATGAAATTGCTCGAGGATCTGGGCGTTGAAGTGCTGGCTGGCCGCCGCGTGGCCGAAGTGCGCGCCGATGCCGTTGTGCTGGCCGATGGCGATGTGATCCCCGGAGAACTCGTGGTCTGGGCCGCCGGCGTGAAAGGCCCGCCCGTGCTCCGCAATATCGGCGGGCTTGAGACCACGCCCAATGATCAGCTTGTGGTGCTGCCCACGCTGCAAACGACACGCGATCCCAACATTTTCGCGCTTGGCGATTGCGCCGCCTGTCCAAGGCCTGATGGCAAGGGCAATCTGCCGCCGCGCGCCCAGGCCGCGCATCAGCAGGCGACGCATCTTTACCGGCAGATTGATCGCAAAATCCGCGGGCTTGAAGTGGAGCCGTTCGTCTATCGCGATTTCGGGTCGCTTGTGTCGCTTGGCAAATACTCAACCGTCGGCAGCCTGATGGGCTTCCTGGTCGGGCGCAGCATGTTCATCGAAGGCTATTTCGCGCGAATGATGTATCGGTCCTTGTATAAAATGCACCAGACAGCTTTGCATGGGCATGCGCCGGTGCTTTGGAAGACACTGGTTGGGCTGATTGCGGATCGGGGGCAGCCGCAGGTGAAGCTGCATTGAAGTGATGGGGTGCCACGCTCTTTTGCCCCAAACACGAAAAGGGGGCCAAAGCCCCCTCTCACACGCCCAACCCTATCACGCAGACCGAGGCCTACGTGAAGTCAGCCCTGGCGGGCCTTGAGCCGCGGGTTCTTCTTGTTGATCACGTAAACGCGACCGCGGCGGCGTACCACAACGCAGTTCTTGTCACGGGTCTTGGCGGTCTTCAGCGAGTTACGAATTTTCATTGGTCTAACCTTTCGAAGGCGCGGTGTCTAAGCGGGGCAGGGGGCCAAGTCAACCCATCGGGCAGCCTATTCCGCCGCGCGGCGTTCCTCTTCCATAATGCGCAGGAAACCATCGCGGGTCTGGGGTAGTTTGCGGCCCATGATCTGTTCGGCGACCTGGGTGCGCAGCACCTGCGCCGTGCCGCCGGCAATGGCGAACATCCGCGCATCGCGCAAATAGCGCTCCATCGGATTGTCGCGCGAATAGCCCGCCGCGCCCCAGACCTGCAAAGCTTGGTTGGTCACCCTTATCGCCATCTCGCCGGCCAGCACCTTGGCCTGCGCGGCGGCAAGGCGATCCGGAAAGCCGTTGGGCCCTGCGCTTTTCGCTGCGCGCCAGACCAAAGCGCGGGCGGCTTCCACCTCAATCGACATATCCGCCAGCATCCAGGCAAGTCCCTGGAATTCGCCAATAGGCCGGCCGAATTGGCGGCGGGTTTGGGCACGCTCCAGCGCATGTTCATAAGCGCCGGCGGCCAGCCCCAGCGCCACCGTCGCGGCACCCACGCGCTGGCCATTATAGGCATCAATCAGCCGGCCAAAGCCGCGCGCCCAGCCGCCGGGGGGGCGCAGAACCATGCTGTCAGGCACCTCAAGCCCCGAGATTTCCGTCTCAGCTTCCGGCATGCCGCATAGGCCGAGGGAGGGGATGCGCTTGAACGTAATCCCAGGGGGAGGGCCGTCACCCGCACGCACCACCAGGAAACCGCCAATGCCCTGATCGCGCCCGTCTTCAATCACCCGGGCGAAGATCAGATGCAGCCGGGAAACGCCGCCCCCCGTGATCCAGGTCTTGCGGCCATTGATCACCCAGGTATCGCCATGGCGTACCGCGCGCGTCGTCATTTCGGTGGCGGCCGAGCCCGCTTCGGGTTCCGTAATCAGAATCGCGGGCTTGTCGCCGGCCAGCACCAGATCAGCGGCGATACATTTTTGCGCGTCCGTGCCATACGCCATAATCGCGCCAATCGCGCCCATATTGGCTTCCACGGCAATGCGGCCACAAACGGCGCAGGCCTTGGAAAATTCCTCAATCACCAAGGCGGCGTCGAAGTAATCGCCCCCCGGCCCACCCCAGGTGCGCGGCACGGTCAGGCCGGTGAAGCCCGCTTCGGCCATGCGCCGCACCATGGGCCAAGGATAGGCGCCAGAGCGATCGGTCTCGGCGGCTTGGGCGGCGGCTTCGCGCGCCAATTCCCGCGCCCGGTCGCGCAGCCTTGCCTGTTCGGGGGTCAAGCCGTCCATGATGTCAGCCTTATACTAGTCTCGCTTCGATTGCCGCGGCTGCGGCGCGGTCCAGTTTGAGCGCCTTGGCGAATTCATCAAGCCAGGCGCGTTCTGGCGGGGTAATCTCGCCTCCGCCGACTACAGCGGCGGCATAAAGCTGCGCGGCCAGCATCGGGTCGCTCGCCAGTTTCGCAAGCGCCGCCGGGGAAAGTGGCTTGTCAAAATCGGCCAGCACCATATCCCGCGCGGCGGGACTTAGCCCCGCATCATCCAATTGCGCTGCGATGCGGGAACGCTCCTCGGCGTCTATCGCGCCATCGGCCTTGGCCGCGGCAATCATGGCGCGCAGCATCAACAAAGCTTCGGCGGTCTCGGCGCTGGGTTCTTCCTCAGCTTCGGCCTTTACGGGCGCCCAAGGATCGGTGGCGGGCTTGGCGGCGCCTGGCGCATTGCCCCAAGGTCCCGCACTGGCCGGCGCATCCTTCAGCCCGCCTTGGCCAGGCGCCTTTTTGACGGGGGGCGCGCTGCTTTGGTCCTGACGTGACGGGCCGGCCCAATCGAAACCACCGCCTTTGCCGCCTGATGATGTTGGCCGCGGCGCGGGCGCGGCGGGGGGCGGGGCAGAGCTTTGGCTGCGCCGCAGCGCCGCAATCGCTATGCTAGCCAGCCCGGCCAGCGCGCGACCGAGCTGTGCATTGCCGCTGGGCGCGCGCCTAGTGCCGTAGCCCATTGGGTTGCCGCGTCTTTGCGGGGCCGCCCCGCCGGAAAGCACCGCCCCGATCACGCGCCCCAGATCAAAACCAGCCATTTTTCTCTCCCTTTCCAGGACCGCCTTATAAATCCCGCATTACCGCGGCAATCGCTGGCGCCAAAGCGCGAAATTCCTCGGCCCTTGGGCTCCGCGCCCGCCAAGCAAGGCCGATGCGACGGCTCATGCCATTCTCGAGCGGCCGCGTCACCAGCCCGGTCCCCGCCAGGACGCCGCCGGCCACGGCCAGGTGTGGGAGCAGCGTCACGCCAAGTCCGCTCGCGGCCATTTGCACAAGGGTGTGGAGCGAGGTCGCGGAAAATTCCTCCGCCGCCAAAGCCCCTGAGAGCCCGCAAGCAGCCAGCGCATGATCGCGCAGGCAATGGCCATCCTGCAGCAGCAATAGTTTTTCATCCATCAGCGCCCGGGGGGCGATACTGGTGCGCCCGGCAAGGGTGTGATCTTCCGGACACGCAAGCAGAAACGGGTCTTCGGCAATGCTCAGCGTCTCCGCCCCGCCGCAATCGCAGGGCAGCGCCAGCAACAGCAGATCAAGCCGGCCACCTTCCAGCGCTTCCACCAGTCGTTCGGTTAAATCTTCGCGCAGCCAGGGGCGAAGGCGCGGGAAGTCGGCGCGCAGCCGCGGCATCAGGCGCGGCAGTAGAAAGGGGCTGATGGTCGGGATCACGCCAAGACGGATCGGGCCTGAAAGTGGTTCCCGCGCGGCGGTGGCGGTTTCCACACAGCTATTGAGCGCGGCCAGCGCCACGCGGGCACGCTGGATCAATTCCGCCCCAAGTGGCGTGAAGACCGGCTTCTTGGCGCCGCTGCGTTCCAGGATCGCGGCATCCAATTGGCGTTCAAGTGCGATCATGCCAGCGGAAAGGGTGGATTGCGTAACCCCGCAGGCTGAAGCGGCGCGGCCGAAATGCTCATATTCAGCCAGGGCGACCAGATAGCGTAGCTGCTGAGGGGTAGGCAGCGCGATCATCGAATAATCCGATTATGATGCATGAAAGCGACCAAGCGTATAGCTGATACGCGTAGCCCGCTGAAGGTAGCAAGCCTCAATATCGCGCCGGATCATAAGGTTTGGGGTCAATGAAAGGCGCTTCGCCCATCATCATTTCCGCGATTAGGCGCCCGGTTGTTGGTCCGAGTGTAAAGCCCTGATGCGCATGGCCAAAGGCGCACCAGGCGCCGGTCTGGCCCGGCAAAGGGCCAAGAATCGGAAGCATATCCGGCGTGCAGGGGCGCACCCCAAGCCAGGGATCGTCTTCAACCGCTTCGGCCAGGGGCAATAGCTTGCGCGCCAAGGGCTCAGCGCGCGCCAATTGCACCGGGGTTTTCGGCGCATCATCGGGCGCGAATTCAGCCCCCGTTGTCAGCCTGACGCCGGCGCGCATGGGCACCAGCACAAAGCCGCTATCGGCATCCATGAAACCGTGATTGAGCACCGCATTGCCCTGCATGCGGTAATGGCGGTGATAGCCGCGCTTGCCGAAAAGCGGCGGCGCATAACCGAAGCGGCGGGTGAGCTTTGCGGACGCTGAGCCGAGGGCGATGACAACTTGTTCCGCTTCGCGCACGCCATCCGCGCTTTGTACGCGCCAGCCTGCGCCGTGGCGTTCAAGGCCCATCGCATCACCGCGCAGGATCTCACCGCCTGCTTCGGTGAAACGCCGCGCGTAAAACAGCGTGAGCGCCTGTGGGTCGCTGACCGAAAGCGGATCGGTCCAATGAATGGCGCCAAGCCGCTTGACCAACAAATGGGGTTCGGCTGCCGCAATGCCGGCTTCATCCAGCAGCGCGTAATTCACGCCTTGCTCGCGCTTCAGCATTTCGGCTTCCGCAATGGCGGCGTTCAATTCTGGCTGCTTGTTGTAAAGCCGCATCCAGCCGATGGGACGGAGCAGCGCTTCGGCCTCTGACCCACGCGTGAGTGCTACATGTTCGTCAATGCAGGTCACGATCAACCGTGCGTAGGCTTCCGCAATAGGCCGGTAGCGTGATGGCGCCGAATGCCACCAATATTTGAACAAGGGCCCCGCCAGCCTGAGCAAGGCAGAAGGATGATAGGAAGCATCCACCGATCGGTTCTGCGTCATGCGCCAAAGTGTCGCAATATCGCGCGGGAAAGGGTGCGGATGCACCGCTTCCCGCTGGATCAGCCCTGCATTGCCGAAGGACGCACCTTCCCCCGGCGGCGCGCGGTCCAGCAGCACAACCTGCGCGCCGCGGCGTTGCAAATGCAGCGCGATGGAAACGCCGACCATGCCGGCGCCGAGCACGATCACTGACCGCGACATTAGACTTCTTCCTATCTCACCCGCCCTTATGGGCGTGGTTCACACGTCCTTGGTTTCGAATTCTGCTGGACCCGTGATTTCGATCAATTCCAGATCTTCCGAATGGGCCACTTCGCGATGCTTCACCAAGGGGGGCTGATAGCAGCTATCACCGGCGCGGAATTCCTTCACGCCGATATCCTCATATTCAAAGCGCACCCAGCCCTTCAGCACGAAGAACATCTGGAACTTCAGATTATGGGTGTGCCATTGCCCCGTGGCATGAGCGCCCGGAATGGCGCGGATGACATGTGCGCCAAAGGCGCCGCCAGTGGCGCCATTGATGCCAAGATCACGATATTCGAAAAACGGGCGCAGCCCGCGGATGAATTCCGAAGATTCGGCGTGGCTGGTCGTGGTGGTGGTCATGGCGTTTTTCCTTCAGGCCAAGGGCAGCGCGACGTGGCGGGTGAAGCCTGGGCGCGTCAGCAGAGTATCATAAAGCCGGCGTAGATTGGGTAGGTTCGGGCGTTCGATCGGCATGACATGCCAGCGATGCACCCAGCAGCCCAGAGAGATGTCAGCCAGCGTCAGATCATCCCCACACAGAAAGCGCTGGCCTTCCAGCTTTTTTTCAACAATGCCCCAAAGTTTGCCCGCTTCATCGCGTGCCTTGGCTTCCGCCTTCCAATCGCGTTCCGGCTCTGGCAGGCGCACATGGGTAAAGAAGATCGTCACCATCGGCGACGTCAAGTGCCCAAGCGTCCAATCCATCCAGGTTTCCACGGCTGCCCTTTGGCGCGCATCGCGCGGATAGATCGGGCTATCAGGGGCTCCCGTATTGCACAAATAGCGGCAGATCGTGTTGCTTTCCCAGAACGCCCGGCCATCTTCTTCCTGCAAGGTCGGCACCAGGCCCATGGGATTCATGGCGCGGTATTCCGGTTCCTTGGTGCGCCCAAAGGCGCCGCCGGCATCAATCCGTTCATAGGAAAGGCCAAGCTCTTCCATCAGCCACAGCACTTTCATCACGTTGCTGGAACTGGTCCGGCCCCAAAGCTTCCGCATGCCTGATCTCCCTTGCCTAAAAGCAACTTAAGGTGCCCGGCTCGACGGGTCCAGTTGCAAGCGGCGCCGTAGCGCGCAATCTGTTTTCCATGAAGCGCGCTTTGATCATCTTGGCCCTGGCCGCCGCCGCCCCGCTTTTGGCCCACGCCAGCGAGACCTGGCTGGGGCTGGCGCCGTGCGAGCTTTGCCTTTGGCAGCGCTGGCCCTATTGGGCCGCGGCGGGCTTCGGGGGTTTGGCGCTGGTGCTGCCTCGCCATGCCGCAGTGCTGTTGAGCCTGGCGGGACTGGCCGCGTTTACTTCCGGGGCTTTGGGCGGATTTCATCTGGGGGTGGAACAAGGCTTTTGGCCATCCCCCTTGGCAGGTTGCAAGGCCGCCACTGCCGGGGGGGCGATGAGCATCGAGGATATGCTGAAAAGCCTGGCCCCTATCCCAAATAAGCCCTGTGATGCGCCGGCTTTTCTGATCCCCGGCCTTCCCATTTCGATGGCGGCCATGAATATGGTGTATGGTTTGGGCCTTGGGGCGCTTGCGCTGCTCCTCGGCCGGCAAGGAGCAAAAGCATGACGCAGAAAACCGCCGAATACCGCCTGCCCGGCGACCCCACGGCGCGTGACGTGGTGGAACGCACCATCCGCGTAGATCATGCCGGCGAATATGGCGCCAAGCGCATTTATGAGGGCCAATTGGCCGTGTTGGGCCGCACCAAATACGGCCCGCTGATCGAACATATGAAGGCGCAGGAACAAGTCCATCTGGACACGTTTTCGCGCCTGATTGGCGAACGCCGCGTGCGCCCGACGGCCCTTTTGCCCTTCTGGCATGTCGCGGGCTTCGCGCTTGGGGCAGCGACCGCTTTGCTTGGCCATCGCGGCGCCATGGCCTGCACGGTGGCGGTGGAAGAAGCGATTGATGAGCATTACCGCGCCCAGGAAGACACACTTGGCGATGATGAGGCGGAACTCCGCGCCGATATCGCCCGCTTCCGTGCCGAGGAATTGGAACACCGCGACACCGGGCTTGAAAATGAAGCAGAACAGGCGCCGGCCTATCGGCTGCTGAGTGCTGCGATCAAGACCGGCTGCAAGATTGCCATCAAGATCAGTGAGCGCGTGTGATGCGCGGCGCGGCGCTTGCCCTGCTATGCGCGTCCTTGACGTTGGGCTGTGCGGAACAGGCGCTGCCACCGGAAGCGCAGCCGGTTTCAACGGCGCCCGTCCCGGATGTGCAGGTGACCCAGCTTTACCCGAATAACGTGCCTGGACCGCCGGGGCCGGGCGGTGTGGCGATAGCGCCGGCCCAGCCAGCGGAGAAAACCCAAGCGGTAGCGGCGCGACTACCCTTGCGCGTTGGGCCATGGGTGCGTGCTGTCGGCCCACCCGATGAAGGGGCGATTGCGCGCAATGGGCTAAGCCAGTTGTATGTTCGCTATACCCTGCCAGGCCAGGGAAGCTGGGCGACAGTGGCGGTGAATGATCACGGCATGGAAGTGCCTGATGGCTTTGCCTCGGCCGCGGTGGCAGCGGGCTTCAATGCCAGCAAGGCCACAGTGCGCGCCAATGCGCCGGGTGATGTTGCGCGCATGCGTCTGGTGTGGATCCCAGATGCGCCCACGCAGCGCTGCGTGACGGGCCAGATTGTCATGCAAGGGCAGGGCACGCTGCATGTGGCGTGTTCCACCGGTGTTGCCGGTCAGGAATTACGCGTACGCGCCACCGCGACCTTTCGCCCAGGTGATTCGGGGCGGCTTTTTCAGCTGGAAGGCGAAGTGGCGCGGCTGATTGCGGAAGTGACGCGCGCTGCCGCCGGGCTTCAACCAAACCCCGGCCTGCGTTCGGATGGAAGGGTTTTCATTCCACGATTCAGCGCCGAAGCGGTGATGTAAGCGGGCGTCAACTGCCCCGCTGCATCAAGGCAGCCACATCGCGATCCCGCGCATCCTTGCTGCTCCCGAGGCCTTCAATCACGCCGTGCTGATCATGTTCCGGCCTGTTCTGGCTGAGCTTGCGCTTGCCGATTAGCGTTTCGATTTCCAAGCGTAGCCCGACAATGCCCTTAAGCTGAGAGTCAATAAAGCTTTCCGGCGCATCATCCACCGCCCAAGGGGTAGCACGCGGGGCTTCATGGTGGTTGGTCAGCCGATCTACCAGCGCATGGAGCCGTGCCGCATCCTCAAACACCTCAACCGCGCCGATGGCATGCACCGCGACATAATTCCAGGTTGGCACGACCTTCCCGTGCTCCTTCTTGGAGGCATAAAAGGATGGCGAGACATAAGCCTCTGGCCCCATAAAAATCGCGCGGGCACGGCCGGCCGCCGCAAGCGCACGCCAATGCGGATTGGCCTTGGCAAGGTGGCCGTAAAGTGTACCGTGCTTGCCTTCAGTGGCCACGAATTGCAACGGTACGTGGGTGGCCTCTGGCACGCCATCTGCCCCCGAGCTCACCAGAATAGCCAGCCGCGCCTCACGCAAAATGGCATGCAGGATTTCCGGGCGGTCTTCACGGAATAGGGGTGGGTTGTACATGCGGGTCTTCTCCAAACCTGGATTGCTGTTAGCCTATCCCCGTTTTGGGGAAAAGTCATATGTCTAATGAATTGATCCGCCTGAGCGCCACGGAAGCCACCTCCCGGCTGAAAGCGGGCGATATCACGCCGCTTGACCTGATTGACGCCGCCGAAGCGCGCATTGCCGCGGTGGATGGCGATGTGAATGCGCTCCCCACGCTTTGCCTTGACCGCGCACGCGACCATGCCCGCGCGCTGATGGCGGGCAAGCGCCGCGAAGGGGAAAATGAGGCCGGCTGGCTTGGCGGTATTCCAGTTGCCATCAAGGACCTGACAGAAGTGGCCGGCGTGCGCACCACCTACGGTAGCCCCATCTTCGCTGATTACGTGCCGCGCGAAAGCCATCCTTTGGTCGAACGCATCGAACGCAAGGGCGGCATTGTGATTGCCAAATCCAATACGCCGGAATTCGGCGCGGGTGGTTCGACCTTCAATGAGGTGTTCGGGCGTACGCGCAATCCTTGGAATACATCGCTCACCTGCGGTGGTTCGACCGGCGGTGGCGCGGTTGCCTTGGCGACAGGCCAGGTGTGGTTGGCGCACGGCTCTGATCATGGTGGGTCACTCCGCCGTCCTGCCACCTATTGTTCAGTGGTGGGGCTGCGTCCCTCGCCAGGGCGCGTAAGTCGTGGGACGGCGGATGATCTCTATTCGCCGCTTTCGGTGAATGGGCCGATGGCCCGCAATATCCCTGATCTGGCGCTGTTTTTGGACGCCATGGCGGGTTGGGATTTAGCCGATCCGCTGACCTGGGAGGCGCCGGCACGCCCCTATGTCGCGGCAGTTGCGGCGGCGGAGGCCGAGGCACCGAAGCGCATCGCCTTCACCGCACGCTTTGGCGGCGCGATTGCGATGGACCGGGAGACTGAGGCGATTTGTGCACGCGAAGTGCGCCGCTTCGAAGCGCTCGGCGCCGTGGTGGAAGAAGCCCATCCCGAGATCGGCGATTTGAATGAGGCGTTTTTGGTGTTGCGCAGCCAGCATTTCGTGGTGGACCGCGAGAAAATGCTGCAAGAGCATCGGGACAAGATCAAGCCAGACATCATCTGGCAAACCGAACGTGGCTTGAAGGAAACCGCATCGCGCCTGGCGTGGGCGGAACACGAACGTAGGCGGTTTTTCATCAGCATGCGTGATTTGTTCAAGCGCTATGATGTGCTGATCACACCGGGCGCGGCCACGCCCGCCTTTGATGTGATGCTGCGCGCGCCGGAGAGCATCGGCGGCAAGAAGTTGGACAACTACATGGGCGGATCGCTGATCAATGCCTTTGCGACCTTGGCGGGTTGCCCCGCTGTCGCGGTGCCTTGCGGCATTGATCAATATGGCAGGCCGGTTGGGCTGCATATTGTCGCACCCCCGCGGCAGGATGCGCGCGCTTTGCAGGTGGCGGCTTTGTTTGAGAAAATGACTGGTCTTGATAAGCTTTTGCCGATCACGCCACGACCTGGCAGCGTACCGCCGGCAGAAAGCGCCTGAAGGAGCATCATCATGCAGCGCCGTAGTTTGATGCTGGCCACCGGCCTTCTGGTCACGCCGATGATCGCCCGCGCGCAGGATTTCCCTGTGCGGCCCATTCGTGTGGTGGTGCCCTACGCGCCGGGCGGGCAATCCGATACGGTGATGCGGTTGTTGATCCCGCGTATGACGGAATTCCTCGGCCAGAACATCATTGTGGAAAATCGCAGCGGTGGTGGCGGCACGATTGGCGCGGGTATTGTCGCGAATGCACCGGCGGATGGCTATACGCTGTTCTTTGAAAGCTTCGCCTTTGCGGTCGCACCGCTGATCCATCGCGGCTTGCCCTTCAATTATGAAACCGCCTTTGTGCCGATTGGCCAGGCAGTGGCACTGCCCTATGTGCTGGTGACCAAGCGCGATTACCCAGCCAGTACTGTTGCCGAATTCATTGCTGCCGTGAAAGCGCGGCCTGGCTTCACTTATGGCACGCCAGGTATAGGCACCATCGGCCATTTGGCCGGCGCGCTTTTGGAAATGCGTGCGGGTATCAAAATGGAGCATGTCGCCTATCGCGGCGGTGCGGAAAGTGCGCGCGATGTTGCCGCCGGCAATATTGATGGCGCCATAGGCACGGCGAATAGCTTCGCTCCTATCATCCAGAATGACCGCGCCCGCGGCATTGCGCTGACAAGCGGTGAGCGTCGCGGCAGCCTTTCACATCTGCCGACGCTATCCGAGAGCGGCTTTCCTGGCTTCGATCTGACAAGCTGGAACGGGCTGTTTGCACCATCCGCGACACCCGCACCCATCCGCGCCCGGTTGGAAGCGGCACTGCGCCACGCCACCACCGATGAACCAACGCGCCAAAGGCTGGCGGCTTCCGGGAATGACGTGGTGACGGAAAGCGCAGAGGCTTTTGGGGAACGTATCAGAAAGGACCGAGAGCTGGTCCGACAATTGATCCGCGAAACCGGCCTGAAGATAGAATAGCGAAAGGGCGAGCGGTTATTCCGGCTGATCCGTACCAGGTCTGAACCAGATTCGATAAAGCGTCTGCCATCCAGGGTCACCGTCGCCGTGCGCAATTGCTCATTTAGGGGGTGTTTGCCCTATCTGGCCGCGCTTCCAGCACAAAACCGTGGCGATTAGGCATGGCAAGCTTGGGCAGACTTGCTGCATCTACTCAGCCTCTTCGCCGATCAGCTCATTTACGAACAGCACATCGGCAGTGACGCCGTATTGCTCGTTATTGGAGAGGCTCTGCGACGTAGCATAGCGCATGGCGTAGCGCCGTAGTGCTGGGCTACACGCGTCCGCTTTCATCCATGCCGCCATCGGCCGCGCGTTCGGTGAAATGAATGCGGGAGACTAATGGCAGGGCTTCGGATTTTTTATTGTGAAGTTAGCGGATATCCCACCATGCCATGGATCATCAACCAATAATCCGCCGGTTCTATAACTTGGGCGTCACCATGGCGACGTTCGAAATGGAGTCTGGATGGCGTAATGATGCCATGTATTTCCCTAATCGGAGTGAAGGCAACCAAAAAAACCTTATCCGGCGTTGGGGAGGGGGTAACGGTGTACTGAGCTTCATGGCGGTTGCGCGGACCATAAACTCCCTCGATTACGCCAAGGCAGAGGCTACGCGACTATTCGGGCGGATTGCAGTTGGTTTTCCGCATTGCCGGCGGCCGCTAGAATTCCGCCCGCTCTTACGAGGCTTGCCGCGCCGGCAGCCTAAAGCAAACCACGCCGCAAAGGATTTAGGTCCTTTCCGATACTCATGATCGCTTACTCTGGGAAGAGCTTCTTGCCGCCCAGTAGCCCTGACCATCCCGGGGATGGCCAGGGCTTCGCCCCTTTGCTTATCTCAGCCAAACATCTCATCAGTGATGCTGTCATACCAGCCATCGGCATAAAGCGCTTCAAGCTGACGATGTTCCTTGCGCCTTTCCGCTGTCAGCGCCGTATTGCGCGGGCTCACGCCACCGGAACCTTCAACCTCGGCAAAGCCTGTTGGGCCGGGGCGGAAGACGCCGACAATCGAAATACCGTAATCAGCCCCAACATGGCTGTAGCAGGTATTGAAAAAGGTCGCGGCCGGTGGCGTGCGGCCGGCGAGCGATGCGGCGATGCAGGCCACCGCATGCTTGGCGTGGCTTGACGCAATGAAGCCTGATTTCGGCATGGGTGCCGCGATGGTTGCATCACCCAACACATGGATGCCTTCCACCTGAGTACTTTCCAGGGTTGCTGGCTTGATCGGGCACCAGCCAGATTGGTTGGCAAGCCCGGCATCGCGCGCGATTTTCGCCGCCATTTGCGGCGGAATGACATTGACCACCGCGCCCTTCAGCTTTTCGCCAAATTCCGTTTCTACCTCCATGGCGGCGGCATTCACTCGCGTCACGCGGCCATCATTGGAAGCGCCCCGCCATTCGATAATGCCAGGGTAAAGCTCTGCCCAGGCATCCTGAAACAAAGGTTGTTTGGAAAACCCGTTCTTCGCATCAAGCGCAATCAGCTTGCTGCGTGGTTTGGCCCGCTTCAGATAGTCGGCCACCATGCTGATGCGTTCATAAGGACCAGGTGGGCAGCGGAAGGGATTATCCGGAATCACCATGATGAAATTACCGCCATCAGGCATGGCTTCAAGCTGGCGGCGCAGCAGGGAGATGGGTTGCAGCGATGGCACCCAACCATGCGGCATACGTTCGCTGGCGGCTTCATCATAACCTTCAATGGCACCCCAGCGGAGATCAATGCCAGGCGACATGATCAGCCGGTCATAAGGCACCTGCGCCCCATCCGCGAGCCTGACCTGCTTCGTCGCAGCATCGACCCCGACAACGCTTTGATGCACGACGCGCACACCACGTGCGGCGAGTTTTTCATAGCCGAAGGTGATGCTGTTCATGTCCCGCCGCCCGGCGAGAACCAGATTGCCATAAGGGCAGGTGGTAAAGGTCCGACTGCGTTCAATCAGCGTGATGTCAAGCGCGGGGAAATTGTCACGCGCGAAACGCGCGGCAGAAGCGCCACCAAAGCCACCACCGATGATAACAACACGCCCAGCGCCAGCCTGCGCACGGGCTAGGCTTGGTGAAGAAAGGGTTGCGGGCAGTGTGGCGGCGGCAAGGAAGGCGCGGCGGGAGAGGGCCATGATCTTATTCCTCCGGCTCATTGCGGGCGCGCGTAATGCGCGGCCAGAAGTGCGATTTGTTCCTGCGTATAGCCGCGGCTAATGCGGCCCATCACGGTGGCGGGCCGCTCATTGGCGCTGAAGGCGCGCATGAGGGCGATGAATTCGTCGCGGCTATGATTGGCCTTGATGGAAGGGATGCCGTGCCCGCCTTGTCCGCTGACACCATGGCAACCCTGGCAGCCACCAATCAGCAATTGCGTGTCTGTAGCCTGCGCAGAAACTGGCCCGGCGGAAAGGAGCAAAAAACAAAGCGCAGTCTTGAGCTTCATGAAGCTGATTCTCCCGAATGTCTGGAAACATCGATTTCGGCGTTGTTAGTTCAAGCCTATCTAGCAATATTCATTAGGTCAACAAATAAAACCACGCGAGATTGACTGGAATAATTCCATCTGGCCGGACAAAAAAGAAGAACATATTTCCACAATTCATTGCCTCCATACGCTGAATTTTCACAGGCGCATCATCAATACATGAAGTTGGAAATCCCGATCGGTACCTTTAAACAGCGCCACGCAGTTCAACGTCATCGCTTCGCATATCATTGATCGGCCCCCTTGTCAGATGGCGACACACCAAATCCCAAATCGGTGGGTCTGCCACCGCTTGACTGATGCTGGTCCGGCCGAGCACTACGTAATCCCGCGAAGTTTCAATCAAATGCTCGCTTCGCTTCAGCAGCAAATCTGAAATGCGCTGGCCTATGCCCGCCGCTAATCCGTCATATAGTGTTCGCGTAGGTTTCCTACCAAAGGCTCCATTTCACTATTGGGCGCATTCGTATCGCTGAATACTGGGATAAGTGCATGGCGCTACGCAGCAACGCGTCCGCCTTTCACATCAAGATCAAGTAGGCTGATGAATTTGCCGAAGGTACCGGTCGCAATAAGCAGCGCGCGTCCCACCTGCATCAAGCACGGTAGCGCATCATGCGTATGGCCGGTCAGGATCACATCAACCTGGCACCTACGCGGTGATCCTCTCCTTCTTGATGCCTAATTTTCTATCCTGAAACATCCAGCGCCGATTAGCGATGGGCGTATAGGGAAAGGTCGGCCTAATCGCCTGCATGGCGTCATTATCCAGGGCCTTGTGTACTGACGCCTTATCGGCCGCTTTGGTTTACAAATTGAGTCAGTCACCCTGCCGGGTATCGCCGCCATCTAGCAGCAGACAGCGGCCAGGGCGCCCCGCACCAATTACCTTGATGGTGGTCGCCATATGACCCGCCCCATCCATGGGGCCGAAGCGCTTCGCAAGAGTAGCAAAATCAGGATCAGGCAGCGCGTGGGCCCTAACTGCGCGCCCGACTTAATTCAGTGGGGAAAGCCTCCCCGCTGGCATGTGACAGTCGATCTGGCATTTCGCGTCATGATTGTAGGCTAAGCCCTTGATGGCTGCGATCATCAATCACAATAGCCGATAATTGATGCCCTATCGGCCCGCCTTCTGCCAGCGTATTGCGCCGATGGCTGAAAAAGCGTGCCTCATCGCTGAGCGTATCATGCGGCATGATCTTGGCCACAACACCCAGCGCCGCCAGGCGTGCCGCGCAATAACCGGGTAGATCGAATTGCCAGCGCCCTTTGCGCTTGCCTTCGACGAAAAACCGAGCATCGGCAGGATCGCGCATGAGCACCGCATCGCGCAAATCAGCCGCGACTTCGTAAGATCGCTGATGAATGCAGGGTCCAACTACCGCGACGATGTCACGCCGCGCTGCGCCAATCCCTTCCATGGCGAAAATCGTTTCTTCCAGCACACCGGCGACTGCGCCGCGCCAACCGGCATGCGCCCCGCCAATCACGCCAGCGGTTGGATCCGCGAAAAGCACTGGCGCGCAATCACCAGTGATGATGCCAAGGACAAGTCCTGCGCGCCGCGTTACTACTCCATCGGCCTCAGGGCGTTGATCTTCCGGCCAGGCATCTTCCGCCACCACAACGCGCTTGCCATGCACCTGCGTCAGCCCGCACAGCGCGCCATGCGGCAGACCGAGTGCCGCCGCCGCGCGCGTGCGATTTTCCCGCACCGCTGCAGTATCATCCTTGCCGGAGAGCGAGCAATTCAGCGATGCGAATGCTCCTGTTGAAACGCCCCCATTACGCGTAAAAAACCCGTGTTTCAGGCTTGGTAGCTGCAAGGGGTTGGCGGTGAGGAATTCAGCGCTCATGCGGTTTCGAATCCAGCGGGAACGGGCAGCTTTGAATCGCACAGCGCCAGCGCCTTGAAAAGCCTACCCATGGCTTCTGGTGCGGTCAGCCGATGCGCTGCGGCAAGCTGCGCTTGGGCACGCCCGGGATCTAGCCGAGCCAGCATGGCAGCCCGCGTCATGAAGCCCAGGCGCTGCAAGAATACACCTTGCGGCAAAGGGCCATGCGCCACGGCACCGGCGGCGTGCGCGGCGGCGGCGACGGCCGCAAAATCAACATGCGCGGTGATATCCACTATGCCAGGAGCAACGAGCGGATCAACCGGCTGGCCCGCGCGCATGGCTTGCAAGCTATCGCCAAAACCACTTTCTGCCGGGCCGTAATCAATCAACAAAGCCGCGCCACCATGGCGGGCAAGCCGCGCGCCGAGCCAGGCTGCGAAGCCAAGTGCCGCTTCATTCACTTCGCGCACGGCGCCTTCGGGCGCGGTCTCGGGCGTGGCAAGATCGCTCGGCATTTCCAGAAAGGCACCATCAGCGATGAAGCGTTCATGCCAAGCGGTGCCGCGGCGAATGAATTGCCGAATGGGCAACGCATCCAGAAACTCATTGGCCAGAAGGATCATGGGCACTTCAGGGAGTGTGCCCGCATCCTCATGCCAGGCAGCCACCGCATCACCCAATTTCGCAACCTGGGCTTCGCGCAAGCGCGGTGATGTTTCCACCAGATGCACGCGCAAGGCCGCGCGAAAATCCGGCATCATTTCGGCAATGGCGCGTAGTGCATCTGCCATCAGGCTGCCGCGCCCGGGCCCGCATTCCACCAACAGCACTGGATCAGGCCGGCCCATGGCCTGCCAGGTGACTGCTGCCCAAAGCCCCAGACATTCACCAAAAGCCTGAGATATCTCCGGCGATGTCGCGAAATCCTGAAATGGATCATACGCCGCGTAATAGGCCGCCGCGGCGCGTGCCATAAAATGGTCAAGCCTTTCGGGGTGATGCGATGGGTCTTGGTCTCTTTCCGTCACATCACACCCAAAATCGTAGCCTGACTAAAAGGCGCGCGCCCCTATCCGCGCGGCACGGCGGCATGCGCCGCCAAGCAGGCTACATCCACCATCTGATTGACGCCCGCCTGCATCGGCACGATTTGCGCCGAATGCGAAAGCCCGGTCAGTAGCGGCCCGATCACCGTGCTGCTGGTAAGCTGCGGCACGGCGCGCGTCAGGATATGCGCGGCATGAATACCCGGCATGATCAGCACATTGGCCGGCCCGGTCAGGCGGCAGAAGGGATAAAGCTTGGCACGAAGCGCCGGATCCAATGCGACATCGGCGGACATTTCACCATCGAATTCAAAATCAGCACCCCGCTCAGTCAGCAGCTTCACCGCTTCACGAATGCTGCCCGGGATGGTGCCGCGCGGATCACCAAAGGTGGAGAATGAAAGAAACGCCACGCGCGGTTCCATCCCCAAGCGCCGCGCGGCAGCAGCAGAACCGCGCGCAATGCCGGCCAAGGTCGCCGCATCCGGCCTTTCATGAATGGCGGTATCCGCCACCAGCACCGTGCCGGCCTGGCGCGAAATGATGATGGAAACTCCGAAAGCGACCCGCCCCGGCACTGGGTCTATCGCCATGCTGATGCCCTCAAGCGCGGCAGAATAGGAACGTGTAGTGCCGGTGACTACCGCATCCGCATCACCGGTTGCGACCATGCAGGCGGCAAAGACATTGCGGTCCTGGTTCACCAAGCGCTGGCAATCACGCTGCAAAAAGCCATCGCGCTGCCGCTTTTCATAAAGGAATTCCGCATACCGCCGCGTGGAATCCGAAAGCCGCGCATTCTGGATTTCAATGCCATCGGGCAGCGGAATGCCGATGGCATTGGCCACCGCCTCAATACGATCTTCCCGTCCAACCAATACTGGCGTGCCATAGCCTGCGTTGCGGAAAGCAATCGCAGCGCGGATCACTTTTTCCTCCTCGCCTTCGGCAAACACCACCCGCTTCGGGTTCTGCCGCACGCTTTCGGCAATCGCTTCCAAGGCACCCACCGTCGCATCAAGCCGGTTCGCCAAATCCCGCGCATAGCGTTGCAAATCCGCCAAGGGCTTGCGCGCCACCCCGCTATCCATCGCGGCCTTCGCGACTGCTGGTGAAACGCGTGAAATCAGCCGCGGATCGAAAGCGTTGGGAATGATGTATTCCGGGCCGAAGCGCAGCGCCTTGCCCGCACCCGCGCCAGAGACTTCTTCCGGCACATCTTCCCGCGCCAACATGGCGAGCGATTCAGCCGCGGCGATTTTCATCGCGTCATTGATGGTGGAAGCGCGCACATCCAAGGCGCCACGGAAGATAAAGGGAAAGCCCAGCACATTATTGACCTGGTTCGGGTAATCCGAACGTCCGGTCGCGATGATGCAATCTGGCCGCGCCGCCCGCGCCTCATCCGGCGTGATTTCCGGATCGGGATTGGCCATGGCGAAAATGATCGGCTTCGGCGCCATGGCCCTGATCATCTCGGGCGTCAGCGCGCCCTTCACGGAAAGGCCGAAAAACACATCCGCGCCATCCAAGGCTTGTGTGAGCGTACGGGCGGAAGTGGTCACGGCATGGGCGGATTTCCACTGATTCATGCCTTCCTGACGGCCACGCCAGATCACGCCCTTGGTATCGCATAGGATCACGTTTTCGGGCCGCATGCCCATGGCCTTCACCAGCTCGGCACAGGCAATGGAAGCCGCACCCGCGCCATTGATCACCAGCTTCGTCGTCTTCAAATCGCGCCCGGTCAGATGGCAGGCATTGATCAGGCCGGCGGCAGCGACAATCGCGGTGCCATGCTGGTCATCATGGAAGACCGGAATATCCATCAATTCGCGCAGGCGCTGTTCAATCACAAAGCATTCCGGCGCCTTGATGTCTTCCAGATTGATGCCGCCAAAAGTTGGGCCCAAATAGCGCACGGCATTGATGAAAGCGTCCGGGTCTTCCGTATCAACGCAAAGATCCATCGAATCCACATCGGCAAAGCGCTTGAATAGCGCAGCCTTGCCTTCCATCACGGGCTTCGATGCCAGCGCGCCTAGATTGCCAAGCCCCAGGACAGCCGTGCCATTTGAAATCACCGCGACGAAATTGCCCTTCGCTGTGTAATCATAAGCAAGGCTCGGGTCGCGATGGATATGCAGGCAGGGCTCCGCCACACCGGGCGAATAGGCTAGGCTTAAGTCCCGCGCCGTGATCAAGGGCTTGGTCAGCCGGATTTCAAGTTTACCAGGCCGGCCTTCCCGGTGCATCGCCAGCGCTTCTTCGGCGGTGACGCGCGCCGTGCGCGTATCCTCAACCGGCGTTTTCTTCGCGTCATCCATTTTATCCACCACTCCTCAAACCAAGCCCATAATGCCGTGTTGTGGCCCGCCCCGCGAGCCCCCGGCTTCGCAATCGCAGCAATTCGCGCCCTCAGACCCGCCGGACATTCCAGGGATAGGGCGATGAGCCCTGCAAAATCCCTGTGATATTGCGCCGGAAGGCAGTCCTGATCCTGAATTGGCCAAGCGGGATGAAGGCCGCATCTTCCAGCGCGTGGCGCCCAAGGCGGGACGCGATCTGCTTCTGCTCCGCTTCATTCGGCGCGAATAGCCATGATTCGGCCAGGGCTTCGGCCTCGTCACTCTTCCACCAGCCGAACCAGCCACCCGTACCCTGGCCGCGCACCAGGAAGGAAACGGCGGGATTGGCCCAGGCGGTGGCGCCCCCGGTGGTATGCAGGATGGACCAGCCGCCGCGATCCACGGATTCGCGATTGTTGCGCCTTTGCACCACCGTGCCCCAATCGCTTTCGGCAAGGTCAATATTCATGCCGATCCGCTTCAGCCGATCCGCAGTTACCTGGCCGAGCGGCCCGATATCCGGAAAATCCGTGGGGTTGATGACGACAACGCGTTGATTGGCATAACCCGCCTCACGCAAGGCGGCGCGGGCGCGGTCCAGACTGCCCGGCATCATCGCCTCCCCCAGGTCTTCGTAATACGGCGTTTCGCGTGGCCAAAGGCTGCGGCAGAGATCCCAGTCCGCGCGATCATCCCCACGCGATGCCCGCATATAATCTTCCTGCAAAACCGAAAGTCGGATGGCGCGACGGATGCGCACATCATCAAAGGGCGGATGGAGGCAATTCATGCGCATCACAGCAAGCCGTCCGCCCGTATCGGATACTTCGCGCCGCACATCACGCGCACGCGCCAAAAGCGGCTGCAAATCCGGGTGCGGCCTTTCCCACCAATCAACCTCGCCATTTTGCAGGGCCGCCGCCGCTGTCGCCGGGTCTGGCAGGATATGCCATTCAATGCGCCGGAAATGCGCGATCTTAGCGCCGGAGGTCCAAGAAGGTGCTTCCTGGCGCGGCTGATAGCCATCAAACTTCTCATAAATCACGCGACTGCCGGAATTGTATTCGCTAGCAATGAAGCGATAGGGGCCAGAGCCGATCATCTCCGTGATGCCCCGATTGGGATCGGTCTCTGCGAGGCGTTCGGGCATGATGAAGGGTACGGCGGCATCCGGCTTGGCCAGGGCATCCAGCAAAAGCGGGAAGGCGCGCTTCAGGCGGATTTCAATGGTGCGGTCATCCACAGCGCGCCATTCATCCACCTGGCGTAACAGCAATTGGCCGAAGGGCTCCCGCGCGCACCAGCGCTTCAGGCTTGCGATACAATCGCGGGCGCGCACAGGCTCCCCATCATGGAAACGCAAGCCGGCACGCAGCGTAATGCGCCAGCGCTTGCCATCATCCAGGGCCTCAGCGCCTTCGGCCATTTGCGGCTTCGGCTTCAATTCCGCATCCACGCCATAAAGCGTGTCAAAGACGTGCCAGCCGTGATTGCCGGTCACGGTTGCGGTGGTGAAGACTGGGTCCAGCACGCTCAGATTTGCCTGCGGCACGAAGCGGAGCGTCTGCGCACGCATATCCTGCGCGAGCGATGGCGCTGGTAGTGCCGCCGCCGCCCCCATCGCCAGGATTGATCTGCGGCCAATACCGGAAGCTGTCATGGGAACCTCCTCCCTGGTTGGTTCTTATTGAAGACAGTTTGGAACCTTCAGCGCCAATGCGCCAGCCCAAGGTTTGGCTTGGGCGCGCACCGCCTGTATCCTACCCAAGCATGCCCTCTGCCCAAGCTCCCTCAGGCCCGATTCCCGATGCCAGCGGCGCCACGCCGGCCATGGCGCAATGGTTCACCGCCAAGGCCGCACATCCGGATGCGTTGGTATTTTTTCGGATGGGGGATTTCTATGAGCTGTTCTTCGCCGATGCCGAAGCCGCCGCCGCTGCGCTTGATATCGCGCTGTCTTTCAGGGGGGAGCATCGCGGCCAGAAAATCGCCATGTGCGGCGTGCCGGCCCATGCGCATGAAAGCTATCTGGCGCGGCTGATCCGCCAGGGTTTTCGCGTTGCCATTTGCGATCAGATGGAAACGCCGGAGCAGGCCAAGGCGCGGAAGGCGCCGACCATCCGGCGCGACATCACACGCCTGGTGACGGCTGGAACGGTCACGGAAGAAACCCTGCTGGAAGCGGCGCGCCCTGCCTGGCTTTTGGCGCTAGCCCCCCTTGAAGATCGGATCGGTGCCGCTTGGCTTGATGTCTCGACGGGCGCCTTCGGCACCGAATCCCTGCCACGTGGCGAAATCCAGGCCCTGCTGGCGCGGCTTGAGCCCGCTGAAATCTTGGCACCGGAGGGGGTTTTTGAAGGCGAAGTGGCTGAGCGCATCACGCCGCTTGACCCGCCACGCGATGCCGCACGACGCCTCGCCGAGGCTTTTGATGTCTCAACGCTGGACGGGTTTGGCAGTTTCAGCGCGGAAGAACTCGCCGCCGCCGCCATGGCTTTGGATTATGTACGGGCAACCCAGGCGGGCACCCTGCCGCGGTTAGCGCCGCCCAGCCCCATGGGTGGGCGCGGGCTGTTGCAGATGGATGGCGCGACGCGCCGATCCTTGGAAATCCTGAAAAGCGAAAGGGGGGATGCACGGCACTCCCTGCTCGCCGCGGTGGACCGCACCGTCACCGCTGCCGGGGCGCGGGAACTGGCCGCGCGCCTTGCCTCGCCACTTGCGGAAGCCGCCCCCATTCTGGCGCGGCATGAGGCGGTGGGCTGGATGCTCGCCGCAGCTTCCGAACGTGCGGCGTTAAGGGCAGCGCTGAAGGGCTCGCCCGATATGGCGCGGGCCTTGGCCCGGCTATCGCTTGATCGCTTTGCGCCGCGAGACTTGGCCGCTATTCGCGATGGGCTGGCGCGGGCCGAAGCCATGGCCGCGGCGCTTGATGCCGCCGGCGGGCTGCAACCCGCGCTAGTTGAAGCCGCACGCGCCGCGCTGGTGCCGGAAGCCTCACCCCAGGCGGAATTGCAGCGCGCCTTGGCGGAAACCCTGCCGGCGCGGCTGGAAGATGGCGGGCTGATTGCTGCGGGCTATGACGGCGAATTGGATGCGCTGAGGCGGCTTCGTGATGGTGGGCGAGATGCCATTGCTGCGCTGCAATTGGATTTGGCGCAGGCTTGGGGCGTGGCGGCGCTGCGTATTCGCCATCATCAGCAATTCGGCTTTCTTGCTGAAATGCCCTTGGCCGCCGGTGAAAAATTGCTCCGCGCCGCCATCGCCGAAGGCCCCAACTGCCCGATCCATCGGCAGACCATGTCGAATGCCATGCGCTTCACCTGCCCCGCCTTGGCTGAGCTTGACCGGAAGGTGGCGGAAGCGGGCGATCAAGCGGCGCGGCGTGAAAGAATGGTCGCGCAGCATTTGCGCCGGCTTTGCCTGAATGCCGCGCCCTGCATCGCGGCCGCTGCGGCTGCTATGGCGGAATTGGATGTGCATGCGGCAGCGGCGGAATTGGCGGCGGGTGGCGGGTGGTGCCGGCCGGAAATCGCCGAAAAGTCGGATTTCGCCATCAAGGCCGGGCGGCATCCGGTGGTGGAAGCGGCCCTTGCCCGTGCGCGCGGCCCTGCTTTTGTGCCGAATGATTGCGATCTATCGGCGGGGCAGCGGCTTTGCCTGCTGACCGGCCCCAATATGGCCGGCAAATCCACCTATTTGCGGCAAAACGCGCTGTTTGTGATTTTGGCGCAGGCCGGGCTTTTCCTGCCTGCGGACGCCGCACGGCTTGGCCTGGTGGATCGGCTTTTCTCCCGCGTTGGTGCGGCAGATGACATTGCCGGCGGGCGGTCCACCTTTATGGTCGAAATGGCCGAAACGGCGGCGATATTGAACTTGGCCAGCGCGCAATCCCTCGTGGTGTTGGATGAGGTCGGGCGCGGCACCGCGACCTGGGATGGCCTTGCCATCGCCTGGTCAGTGCTGGAAGCCTTGCATGACCGCATCCGCTGCCGGACCATTTTCGCCACGCATTTCCATGAATTGACGTCGCTCGCGGCCAAATTACCTGAACTGACGCTTGCCACCATGCAGGTGCGCGAATGGCGTGGGCAGGTGATTTTCCGCCACAGTGTGGGCCCGGGTGCCGCCGAGAAATCCTGGGGCCTGCATGTGGCCAAGCTTGCCGGTGTCCCGCGCGAGGTTTTGCGCCGGGCCGAAGCGGTGCTCGGCTCGCTCGAGGCCCGCGCCAAGGGGCTTGACCCCATGTCTGAGGAATTGCCGCTTTTCGCGCGCCCCGGTCCTGCCGCGGCGCCCTCTCACCCTGCCCTGGAAGCAATTGCAGGTCTTGATCCCGATACACTCAGCCCGCGAGAAGCGCAGGAGTTTCTCTACCGCGTTAAATCGCTTTTGGAGACTGTCGCAGAGCCGCCGGACAAGTTATTGTGACAGGGATGAGTCTGACCCAGGCATCAACCGAACCACCACCGGCACCGCTTCGGCGCGGCACGCTGCTTCCTGGCGTGGTATCCGAACAGCCGCTGGTGCTGGCGGATCTGCTGGCTGAATTGCTCCCGGCCGGCCAGCCCTTGCCGCGCGATGCTGCGCTTGCACTACTGCGCCGCCATTGGGGGCGCATTCAGGCCCGTGTACAGCAGGCTTTTGAAGCGCGCGAATTATCAGGGCTTGCTGCGGCGCGCTGGTTGGCCGCGCTGACGGATACGCTTATGGTCGGCATCCATCGCTATACCGAAGCGCTGCACCCGCCTGATCGCGGCGAGAAATCACACGCGTTGGTGGCGACCGGTGGTTATGGCCGCGGTGTGCTCGCGCCCTTTTCCGATATTGATCTGCTGTTCCTGACCGATAACAGCATGGGGCCACGGGGAAAGCGGGCGGTTGAATTCATGCTCTATCTGCTCTGGGATTTAGGGCTGAAGGTTGGGCATGCGACGCGTTCGCGTAGTGAATGTCTGCAGGAAGCGAAACGCGACGCAACCGTGATGACCGCGCTATTGGATGCGCGGTTGGTCGCGGGTGATCCGGCGATTTTCGCCCGCTTTGATGAAGCGTTTCGCGCGGCGCGTGCGCGCACTGGTTTGAAGCCCTTTCTGGAAGCGAAGCTTGCCGAACGGCAGAAGCGCCATCGCCGTTATGGCGATAGCCCTTACATGGTCGAACCCCATGTCAAGGAAGGGCGTGGGGCGCTGCGTGATCTGCAGACGCTGTATTGGCTTGCGCGTTATGCCTTCAATGTGCAGCGGATGCCTGAGTTGGTCGGGCCTGATAGCCCAGGCGGCGGTTTATTGACGGCAAGTGAAGCGCGCGCCATTCGCCGCGCTTGGGATTTTCTGTGGACGGTGCGGTTTCATTTGCATCTGGTCACAGGCCGCGCGGAAGAACGCTTGACCTTTGATTTGCAGCCAGTGGTTGGCGCCCGCATGGGCTATACGCGGCGCGGGCTTCAGGATGGCGTTGAACGCTTCATGAAGCATTTCTTCCTGACCGTACGTGATGTGGCGCGTTTCACCCGCGTCTTGGAACCGGCCATCATTCGCGCGGCCCTTGGTCGCCCCGCTGTGCTGCCGGCGCCGGATAAGGCTTTGACCGAAGCCGGTTTCGCGCTGGCGGATGGCAAGATCATCGCAGCCCCAGGTTTTGATTTTACCATTGAACCGGTCTTGATGCTGCGCATCTTTCGGTTGGCACGTGACCGAGGCCTGGAGATTCACCCTCTGGCTTTCCGCGCCATTATTCGCCAAGCGCGCCATTTGGCGAGGCTCCGCGGCGACCCAGCTGCGAGTGTGGAGTTTCTCGACATCCTCTCCGGCAGGGATCCGCATATCTGGCTGCGTATGTTGAATGAGGCCGGGTTGATTGCAGCGCTTTTGCCCGATTGGCAACGCGTGGTCGGGCTGATGCAGTTTGACACCTATCATGTGTTCACGGTGGATGAGCATACCATCGAAGCCATCGGCGTTCTGGGTGCGATGGAACGGGGCGAATTGACCGAAGTTGCGCCTGTGGCCAGTGAATTGATCGGGCAGGTGCAATCCCGCCGTGCGCTTTATGTGGCGATGCTGTTGCATGATGCCGCCAAGGGGCGCGGCGGTGATCATTCGGAATTGGGCGCGGAATTGGCGCTGCATGTCTGCCCGGCCCTTGGCCTGACGCCCGAGGAGACAGAGACGGTTTCCTGGCTGGTGCTGCATCATTTGCTGATCAGCGAAACCGCCTTCCGCCGTGATATTGAAGATCCAAAAACCATTCTGGATATTGCCGAGATAGTGCAAAGCCCGGAACGTCTTCGGCTGCTGCTGGTGCTGACGGTTGCCGATATGCGTGCGGTTAGTGCCAAGGTCTGGAATGGCTGGAAGGCGACGCTGCTGCGTGAACTTTATTGGCGTGTCGCGGAAGTGCTTGCGGGCGGGCTTTCCGTGCCGGAACGCGATGTGCGTGTGGCGCGCGCCAAGGATGCGGCGGCGAAGCTGCTGGCTGGGCACCCGCGAGCGGAGGTGGATCATTACCTCGGCCTTGGTTACCCGGGTTATTGGCTTTCCTTCGACCCTGAGACCCATGCGCGCCACGCCGCGATGATACAGGAAGCGCGCGCGACCAAGGCGCCGCTCACTGTTCACACGCGCGTTCTGGAAAATCGCGCGGTGACGGAAGTGACCGTCTACTGCACCGACCATCCTGGGCTGTTCAGCAAAATCGCTGGCGCCTTGGCGGTCGCAGGAGCAAGCATTGTGGATGCGCGCATCCATACCATGACTGATGGCATGGCCTTGGATACCTTCTGGGTGCAGGATTATCAGGGCGGACCCTTGGATGCGCCGCATCGCCTGGCGCGGCTTTCCGTATTGGTGGAACAGTCGCTTTCAGGGCGGCTTCGCCTCAAGGATGAAATCCTTAAGCTGAAGCGCGAACCGGCTAGGCTCCGCGCCGTGACCGTGCCGCCGCGCGTGGTGATCGACAATCACGCTTCGAACACCCACACTGTAATTGAGGTCAATGGCCGCGACCGGCCGGGGCTATTGCATGATGTGACCGCAGCGATGAGCGATCAGGGCATGCAAATCGCCTCTGCCCATATCACCACCTATGGGGTGCGCGCGATTGACGTGTTTTATGTGAAGGATGTTTTTGGCCTGAAGGTTGAAAATGAGCGTAAGCTGAACGGCCTACGCGCGGCGCTGGAAAAGGCGCTGGTTTTGCCAGAGCTTGAAGCCAAAGTGGGTTCGGTATGAGCGAAAAATTCGGCAGTTTCGCTGAGTTTTGGCCCTATTACCTCAGCGAGCACGCCAAACCCGTGACACGCGCACTACATTTCGCCGGTACCGGTGCTGGGCTTTTGTTGTTCTTCTCCGCGCTGATTTCAGGCAATCACGCGCTACTGCTGGTAGCGCTGCTATGCGGTTATGGCCCTGCTTGGATAGGGCATTTCTTTGTCGAAAAGAATCGCCCTGCTACCTTCCGCCATCCATTTTGGTCGCTCATTGCGGATTTTCGCATGTTCTTCTTCTTCATCACCGGGCGGCTCGGCGTAGAGCTTCGCCGCCACGGGATCGGCTGATTTCAGCCCTTCACATCCATTGCTTGGCGCAAGCCGTCACTGACCAGGTTGAAGCAGATGGATGTCACGAAAATGCATACCCCAGGCAGCACGGCAATCCATGGCTGCACATAAATGGCGGTGCGCAAAGTATTCAGCATCAGCCCCCATTCCGGTTCCGGCGGCTTGGTGCCAAGGCCCAGGAAGGAAAGGCCGGATGCCAAAATCATTGAAACGCTGATCAGCGATGTCGCATAGACGAAGATCGGCCCAAGCACATTGCCCAGTACATGCACGCGCACGATGGTGAAGGCATTGGCGCCTGATGCGCGCGCCGCGTCTACGAAATCCAGATTGCGTACGCCCGTGGTTACAGTTTCTGCCACGCGGATGATGGGCGGGATGAAGACCAGCGTCAGCGCCAGGATGGCATTCATGATGCCCGCGCCAAGCGCGCCTGAAATCGCCACTGCCAGCAGTACGGATGGGAAGGCATAGAACACATCGGTGACGCGCATGATCGCCATATTGGTCTTGCCGCCGGCATAGCCTGCCAGCACGCCCAGCACCGTGCCAATCACAAAGGCCAGCGCGACAGGCGTAATGCCCATGAACCAGGAAAGGCGCCCACCATACAAAAGGCGCGTCAGCATATCTCGCCCAAGTTCATCCGTACCCAGAATGTAGTTGGGGGTTCCGATGGGCCGCAGGCGGCGGATCATGCTGCCCTGATAAGGGTCATGCGGCGCGATCAGCGATGCGAAAACAATCGCCAGCAGCATCAGCAACAGGATCGAGGCACAGAAGATGGTCACCGGATCACGCCGCACGCGCTTCCAGACACCTGCCCAATAACCAGTGGAGCTTTCTGCCGCCTGCCGCGCCTGAACGGCGAGTTCGGCTTCCGCCGCCGATGGGGTGGTTGCGCTATTCGACATTGCCTCAGCCCCGCTTGATGCGCGGATCGAGCGCTGTTTGCATCAGATCCACCAGAAGATTGAGTGCGACGAAGAACATGGCCAGCACCAGAATCGTGCCTTGCAGTACCGGCAAATCGCGCTGGAAGATGGCATTGTTCAGCAAAAGCCCAGTGCCGGGCCAGGAGAATACGGTCTCCACCAAAATTGAACCGCCCATGAGGTAGCCAAGTTGCAGGCCCATCACGGCAAGCGCAGTAGGTGCGGCATTCTTCACCACATGCAGGAATACACCACGCCGCGTCAGTCCCTTCCCGCGCAACGCAGTCACGAATTCCTGGTTCATGATTTCGGCGATAATGCCGCGCACCGTGCGCGTTACGATCCCCATCGGAATCACGCAGAGTGTCACAGTTGGAAGGATGAGGTGCTTGATATGCTCCCAATCCCAGGCCCAATCAGAAGACCCGCCCGGTCCCGCGCCCATGGCCGGCAGCCAATTCAATTGGACAGAGAAAATCACGACCATCACCATGCCGAGCCAGTAATGCGGGACGGAAACGCCCCCCACCGCTAGCGTCACGGCCGCACGATCAAGCCAGGAACCGCGAAAGGTGCCGGCCAGGCCGCCCAGCAAACAGCCAAGAATGAATCCTAGTAGTGAGGCAGATGCGGCCAGCATCAGCGTATTGCCGATGGCGCTTGAAAGATCAGCCCAGACAGGCCTGCCTGAGGCGAGTGAGCGCCCAAGATCGCCCTGCACGACTTTCATCAGCCAAAGCCCGAATTGCACGGGCAGCGGCTTATCCAATCCGTAATCGCGCCGCACCTGTTCCACCACATCGCCCGGCGCATCGGGCGGCACGATGGCGTTGATAGGATCGCCAGGTGCGATCTGCACCAACATAAAACACACGAACCCGACCGCAAGCGCGATCGGGATGGCATAGGCAATGCGGCGGATCAGGTAGAAGAACATCGTCTCTCCGGCAATCGCCGGGCGGCCATTGCCGCCCGGCGATCATTTATTATTGAATGAAGGGCAGACGCAGATCCACAAACCAGCTCTGCGGCTGCACATAGCCGCGCACACGCGGGCTCATGGCGCGCGGGGATACGTCATGCGCAATCCAGATGAACAGAGCCTCATCCACACCAGCCGCATGCAAGCGGGCGAGTGCGGCATCACGCGCGGCTGGTTCGAAGGAATTGCGGGCTTCGGCAATCATCGCGTCAAAGCGTGGATTGTTGAAGAAGCCCCAATTGTTGGAAACCGGCGGCGCCATTTTCGAATCCCAGAAGCGCACCATGGCAAAGAAGGGGTCCATGGCGGCGAAGGATACGTTGGTGGCATGTGCCCCGCGCGCAGAGGCATGGGTGCAGCCCTGGCGCCAATTCGCGAACAAGGTGTTCCATTCCACCACGTCGAATTCCACATTCACGCCAATTCCCTTCAGGTCCTGCTGAAGGAATTCATTCATCGGCAGCGGTTGCATCTGGCCCGAACCGGAAGCCGAGATTTGCACCTTCAGCGTCAGCGGGCGCTGGGCCGTATAGCCCGCTTCCGCCAGCAGGCGGCGCGCTTCCGCCTTGTCGGTACGGATATTGAAGCTTGGGTTGCCGAACCAGGGATGGCCGCGCGGCACTGTGCCGACTGGAACCGACATCATACCGCCCAGCAAGGTGCGCAGCCCTTCGCGGTCAATGCCAAGATTGATGGCCTGACGCACCCGCACATCACGCAGGGGCGAGCCTTCAGCAAAGCAGGGCTGCCAGGGCCAGACATGTGGTTGCGCATTGCTGGTGATCACCATGCCGCGCTGGCGAAGCTGGGGAATGGCATCCGGCGAAGGCGCTTCAATCCAATCCACTTGGTTGGAAAGCAGTGCGGCAGTGCGCGCATTGGCTTCGGGGATTGGCAGGAGGACAATACGATCGAGCTTCGCCTTGTCAGACCAATAGCCATCGAAACGCGCATATTCCGCGCGCTCACGCGGGACAAAGCGCGTCATACGGAAGGGGCCGGTGCCGGATGGCTCACGCGCAAAGGCGTTCCAGGTTGCTTCCGCAGTCGGGTTTGCGGCGCGCAGGCGTTCCCATTGCGTCGGGCTTGCCATGAACAGATTGGTGAGGTTGATCGGTAGCAGACTGTCCGGTTCAGACGTGAAAAGCGCCACGGTAAGATCATCAATCTTTTCCGCGCGGCGCAGCGTTGGCATGCGGGTTGCGGTCAGGCCCACTTGGCGCGGATCATAATGCGGCGCTTCGCGATCAAGAATCTTGCGTACATTCCACACCACGGCATCGGCGTTGAAATCCGACCCGTCATGGAACTTCACACCGCTCCGGAGCCGAAAAACCCAGCGCGTTCTGTCATTGGCATCCACCGCCCATTCGGTCGCAAGACCGGGTATGACGACCGAAGGCTTATCGGCCGAGGACAAATCCCACATGGTCAGGCCGTCAAACAGCGGAATGCCGGTGAAGCGGTTACCCTCAAAGCCCTGGTCGGGTTGGCCATGTGTCAGCGGAATATCCGCCGCCGTCATGCCGATACGCAGCGTGCCCTGCGCTTGCGCGACCGACGCGCCCAGTACCGGCAGCGCCACGAGGCAAGCCGTCATCAAGAATTTCTTTAATCGCATTGCGTCACTCTCCCTTCTTCGCATTCGGGCAGTTTCGGGGGAAACTACCGCCTAAACCTGGCCGCCAAACTCGCCCCCAAGGGCGAAGCCCGGACGGGAGGCCGATATTTGGAGGCAGCAAAGCCCGTGCCACCCCCCAGCCTTGGGCTGGCGGTCAGGGATATTCATCCCTGCCTAATTTATCGGCAGCACTGCCCGACCATGCGGCGCCACGCGCCAAGGCGCAATAGGGAAGTTTAGGGTTCCCGGCACCCTTGCAATACACCGGCGCTAGGCGGCAGAAGCGCTGCATGCGTATCCTGCTTTTGAACGGCAATACCGACCCCGCCATCACCACCCTGATAACCGCTCGGGCGCAGGAGGCCTTGCCCCGGCTTGGCCTGCCCGCTTGCGATCTCCTGCCCGCGACTGCCGCCTTTGGTGCGCGCTACATCGCAACCCGCGCCGCGGTCGCCATTGCCGGCCATGCGGTCTTGGCGGCCCTGGCCGAGCATGTCGGTCCGGATAATCCGCAAGGCTTTGGCGCCGCCATCATCGCCTGTTTTGGCGAACCCGCCATTGAAGCCGCGCGCGAATTGCTCCCCATCCCAGTGGTTGGGATGGCGGAAGCGTCAATTACGCTTGCTTTGGAAGTAGCACCGCGCATTGCTTTGCTCACCGGGGGTGCTGCGTGGGTGCCGATGCTGGAAGAATTCGCCCTGATCCGAGGCCATGGTCGAGACCGGGTCCTGGTGCGGTTCGTGCCCCCCACTGGCGATATGATCGCGCGCGAACCCGAAAAGGCGCTCGGGCTGATTGCCGAGGAAGCAAGTCGGGCCGTGGCGGATGGCGCCGGCGTGGTTGTGCTCGGCGGGGCAGGCCTGGTTGGCTTGGCGCCAAAGCTTGCCGCCCTCCTGCCCGTGCCAGTGCTGGATAGCCTGGATTGCGCGCTGGTTATGGCTTGCCGGGCCGGCCCTTCCCCTGACCGCGTGCCGCAGGCGCCGCAGACCGGTCTTGAACCGAAGCTTGCCGCCATGATGGGATGATGTGCGCAAAAAAATTATGTAAGGACTACTTACCTTTCACGTCGACCCGCGCTAACCTAACCCTGATTAGAAAAAACTCCGAGGATACGCAGCAATGGCTTCCTTCCCGATCACCCGCACCACCACCCCCAAGGTGAAGCCTGCCGATGAAGAATTGGCCTTCGGCAAGGTGCTGACCGATCACATGTTTCTGATGGATTATCAGGAAGAAAAGGGCTGGCATTCACCGCGGATCGTGCCTTATGGGCCGCTCAGCCTGGATCCCGCGACCTCGGTTCTCCATTACGGCCAGGCGATTTTTGATGGGCTGAAGGCGTTTCG
>Ga0315900_10000716_pt1 | contig 55652 bp, 42 predicted proteins | sample LakEriMetagenome_FD_203521 | JGI IMG/M metagenome (GOLD analysis project Ga0315900, IMG submission 203521) | Freshwater fungal communities from buoy surface, Lake Erie, Ohio, United States - Buoy 12 MA114 | ecosystem: Environmental > Aquatic > Freshwater > Lake > Lake biofilm | place: USA: Lake... | reverse complement strand
CAATGTGTTCGCCGCCGTGGCCTTCACCGAGAACCTGCTGCTGATCTGGATCGGCGTCTTCATCGGCATCCTGGCGATGCGGTATGTAGCGCAGGGTTTCGTGCGCCTCATGGAACAGTTCCCCTTCTTGGAGACCGCAGCATTCCTCGTGATCCTGGTCCTGGGCTTGAAACTCACCGTTTCCATCGTGGAGCACTACTGGCCCGAGCTGCCCTTCAGCCAGTTCATGGTGAGCCACACGGCCGATCACCTCACCACGGCCATCACCGTGGCGATCTTCTTCGTGCCCGTGCTCACCTCACTGATGTTCGGCGTGCCCAAGGTGCGCCGCAAACCCGGCCCCGGTCACCAAGGCCACCACGGGCATTAACCCGATCCATCCCTCTTCTGCCATGAGCGACGGTTATGTGAAGCACGAACTGAAGGACGGCATCGCCACCGTGACCTTCCATCACCCCAAGAGCAACAGCCTGCCCGGCCATGTGCTGCGTGGCATGGCCCAGGCCATCAGCGACCTGGGCAGCGACCCGGCAGTGCGCGTGATCGTGCTGCGCAGTGACGGGGACAAGGCCTTTTGCGCCGGCGCCAGCTTCGATGAGCTGGTGTCCATCGACAGTGCCGAGCGCGGGCTGGAGTTCTTCAGCGGCTTCGCCCTGGTGATCAATGCCATCCGCAAGGCGCCGGTGTTCGTCATCGGGCGCATCCACAGCCACACCGTGGGTGGTGGCGTGGGCCTGGCCTGTGCGGTGGACATCGCCTATGCGCACGAGAGCGCAAGCGCACGACTCAGCGAACTGGCCATCGGCATCGGGCCTTTCGTGGTGGGCCCTGCCGTGGAGCGCAAGGTGGGCACCGGGCTTTTCGGGCTGTTGAGCGCCACGCCGGCCACGCGCCGCAGCTCGGCCTGGTGTGAGACCCACGGCATGTACGCCGAAGTGTTCCCCACCATCGAGGCGCTGGACGCCCGCATCGAGGCCCATGCCCGTGAACTGGCCGCCTACAGCCCGGAGGCCATGGCTGAACTGAAGCAGGTGATGTGGACGGGCACCGAGGATTGGGACGAGCTCCTGATCGAACGGGCCAAGATCAGCGGGCGTCTCGTGTTGAGTGATTTCACGCGCAACGCCATCGCGGACTTCAAGGCGCAGGTCGCCAAGCGCTGATCAGCGCAGGCGGTCCATGCTGCGCACCAGGTCATCGTCGCTGCGGATGGCCCGCTCGGCAAAGAAGGCCAGCGCCATGCCCACCAAGGGGATGAAGAACGTGAGGCCGTAAGTGCGGTAGATGCTGCTCTGCTGCGCGAGGTAGGCCAGGGTGGAGTTGGCCGTGATGTACTGGAAGGCCAGCACGGGCAGGTGAAGCAGCCACAGACTGCGCACCACGCGGGCCTGGCGAGGGCGGTTCCCATACAGGAAGATGGTGACCAGCAGGCCGAAGCCCAGCACGGAGTGGAGCACGCCGTAGGGCAGCACGGGCGAGGCCACGGGATCCTCCGTGCCATCGGGCATGAAGAGGCCGTAGGTGCGCAGTTTGTGCACCCCGTCGGCCGCCGTGAAGCTGGCGATGGGGAACAACCAGGTGGAGAAGGCCAGTACCGCGGCCAGGGCGAGCAGGATGGACTGTTTACGTTGCCACATGGGTCAAATGGCCCGTCGCTGACGACCGGCCAGGGGCGAAATTAGGTCCCTTCCTCCGCAGCCAGCAGGTGGAAAAAATGTGGGGCCGGTCCATTGCCGGTACGGGCCCGGGCCGTAACATTGCACCGCATTCCGTTGGCAGGGTCCGCGTCCGGATGGACGCTTCATCAGCACCCCGCCGCACTTTCCAGATCATTCTGACACGACCGGAGCCTGAGAAGGCTTCCCTCCGCCACACCACTGGCGGCACCCACTCAACATCATCCCTCGTCCATGTACGACCAGAAGTCACTGAGCGACATGAAATTGTCCGAGCTGAAGGAGATCGCCAAGCAGCTCAACCTGAAGAAGGCGGACACGCTCAAAAAGCAGGACCTCATCAACAAGATCCTGGAGACCCAGGCCGCCAAGGGCGACACCCCCAAGGCCATCGCCCCCCTGTTCGTGGACAACGACCAGGACCTGACGGCGCTGGCCACGGCCGATGAAGTGCCTCTGGAGGTGGATCCCGAGCCTGCTGCGAATGAACTTCCCGGCGAGGCCTTCAACAGCGAGGACGGCGACGACGACGACGGTGAGGATGACGAGGACGAGGATGACGAGGATGATGAAGAGGACGAGAACGACACGGAACAAGCGCCTCCCTCATCCCAACGTTCCGCAGCCGCAGATGCCGCACCTCGCGCACCTGAGCAGCGTGACCAGCGGGGTGACCGACAGCGTCGCGAACGCCTCGACCGCCCCCAGCAGCAGGGTCAGGTCGAACGCCCGGAACGTGGCGACCGTAATGAACGCGGTGACCGCCCCGACCGTGGCGACCGTCAGCCCCGCGCGGACCGTCCCGAACAGGACCGTCGACATGACCGGGACCGCGAACAGGTCCGCCGTGACCGCCCGGAAGGTGAGGCTCCCCGCGAAGGTGGTGAACCGCGTCATGAGCAACGCCGCGATCGCGACCAGCGGCATGAGCAAAGGGAGCAACGCAACGATCAGCAGCGCGACCAGCAGCGTCAGCAGCACCAGCAGGACCGTCCCCAGCGTGAGCAGATCAGCTTCGACGCCTTCGTGGAAGTACAGGGTGTGCTGGAGGTGATGCCCGAAGGCTACGGATTCCTGCGCAGCAGCGATTACAACTACCTGGCCTCACCGGACGATGTCTACGTGAACCAGCAGCAGATCAAGCAGTACGGGCTGAAGCTGGGCGACACGGTGAACGGCTACGTCCGCCCCCCGCGTGAAGGCGACAAATTCTTCCCGCTGGTGAAGGTGGAGAGCATCAATGGCCGCGACCCGGAGTGGGTGCGCGACCGGGTGCCCTTCAAGTTCCTCACGCCCCTGTTCCCCGATGAGAAGTTCAACCTCTCCGGCAAGGACACGAACATCAGTATGCGCGTGCTGGACCTCTTCGCCCCCATCGGCAAGGGGCAGCGCGGCCTCATTGTGGCGCAGCCCAAGACCGGTAAGACGGTGCTGTTGAAGGACGTGGCCAACGCCATCGCCGCAAACCATCCCGAGGTCTACCTCATCGTGCTGCTCATCGATGAGCGTCCCGAGGAGGTGACCGACATGGCGCGCAGCGTGAACGCGGAAGTGGTGGCCAGCACCTTTGACGAACCGGCCTCGCGCCATGTGCAGGTGGCCGGCATCGTGCTGGAGAAGGCCAAGGCCCTCACCGAATGCGGGCACGACGTGGTGATCCTCCTCGACTCCATCACCCGCCTGGCGCGCGCCTACAACACCGTGCAGCCGGCCAGCGGCAAGATCCTGAGCGGTGGTGTGGATGCCAACGCGCTGCAGAAGCCCAAGCGCTTCTTCGGTGCGGCCCGGAAGATCGAGAACGGAGGCTCGCTCACCATCCTCGCCACCGCGCTGGTCGACACCGGCAGCAAGATGGACGAGGTGATCTTCGAGGAGTTCAAGGGCACGGGCAACATGGAGCTGCAGCTCGACCGCAAGATCAGCAACCGCCGCATTTTCCCCGCCATCGACATCCTCAGCTCAGGCACCCGCCGCGACGACCTGCTCCACGGCAAGGAGGTGCTGCAGCGCACCTGGATCCTGCGCAAGCACCTGGCCGACATGAACAGCGTGGAGGCCATGGAGTTCGTGAAGAAGCACATGGAGGGCACACGCAGCAACGAGGAGTTCCTCGTGTCCATGAACGGCTAAGGTCCGCACAGATGGTCCTGGCGTTCCTGGCCGCACTGGCCGTCATCGCCCTCCGGCTCATCCTGTTCACCATGGGACGTCCGCCCGTGGGCACCGACTTTATGCTGGTGCATTTCCTGGCCGTCATCACCGTGGTCTACTTCACCGACCACCGGCAGCTGTCGCAGAACATCCGCACCCCCTTCCCCACCCTGATGCGCGAAGGGTTCAAGGCCGTAGCGGTCTACGCGATCCTCTTCGGCACCTTCATCTGGATCTACTACCGCGCCGTGGAGCCCGATCATTTCCCGGCACGCATCGAGGAGATGGTGGCCCGCGGCCTCGCCGAAGGGCAGCCCGAGGAGGTGATCCGGCCGCGGCTCACACAGTTCTTCACCCCGTTCAACTACGCCTCCATCACCTTCTTCACGCTGCTGATCACCGGCGCCGTGAACGCGCTGCTGGTGGGCATGCTGCACCACAAGGTGCTGCGGAAGTACCGGTTGCGGGGGTGATGGGGTAGCGCCCCTGAACGTATGTATGGCCATACATGCTTCCAGCCTCCTAAATGACCGTTCAACGCCATTCGGGCTCTCTTGACAGCGTGATACCCAACAGCTTGCAATAAGCCTCCTGGATCAGAGCCCCACCTAACGCATGCATGGCCATACATACGTTCATTGTCCCCCCGGTCACGCGATGAACGCCTCGGTCAACGCCTGAAGGTCCAGTCCTCCGAAGTTGCCGCTGCTCATCATCAGCAGCACGGCCGGGCCGTCCAGTCCGCTGCGGACAGCCCCCATCACGGCCACCGGATCGGTGATCACCTCCAGGTCGGGCCGTGCGAAGGCGGCACGGATGCGCTCCGGCGGGATCGGCGGTAGCCGCTTGAGCTGCACAGCATGGGGATCATAGAACACGATCGCCCGGTCGGCCACATCCATCGTGCCGGCATACTGGTCCAGGAAGCCTTCGCTCAGGCTGCTGTAGGTGTGCAGTTCCATGCAGGCTACCAGCCGTCGGTCGGGGTATTGTTCGCGCACCGCCTCCAACGTGGCCTTCAGCTTGCTGGGTGAATGCGCGAAGTCCTTGAAGACCGCCCGGCCAGGCACATCGGACAGGCGCTCAAGGCGCTTGGCCGCACCGGTGAAGGTGGAGATCGCCTCGTGGAACACCGCATCACCGATGCCCAGTTGGTGGCACACGTGCCGCGCCCCTTCCAGGTTCATCAGGTTGTGCCGTCCGAAGATCTTCAGCGGCACCTCACCCTGTGCGGTGAGCAGCACGGTGACACCGTCCTCGATGCGATGGCGGGGAACACCGTAGGGGATCCGCACCTCCCCTCCTTCCGATGCCTCGGCGAGCGACTTCACCTCGGGATCCTCGGCGCAATAGACCAGCTTGCCGCCCGGCTCGATGCAGCCGATGAAGGTGCGGAACTGGTCCACATAGCTCGCGTAGGTCTTGAACACATTGATGTGGTCCCACGCGATGCCGCTGATCAGGGCGATGTCCGGATGGTAGAGGTGGAACTTGGGTACGGGCTGCAGGGCCGACGCCAGGTACTCATCGCCCTCGATGATGGCCACGCGGCTGGTGTCACTGAGCTTCACCATGCAGTCGAAACCCTCCAGCTGTGCGCCCACGAGGTAGTCGAACTCCACCCCGGCATGGCGCAGCACATGCACGATCATGCTGGTGATGGTGGTCTTGCCGTGGCTGCCGCCGATCACCACGCGGGTCTTGTCGCGCGTCTGCTTGTGGAAGTAGGCCGGATAGCTGAACACGGGAATGCCGAGCTCCTGGGCGCGGAGCAGCTCGGGATTGTCGGCCCGGGCGTGCATACCGAGGATCACCGCATCGATGCCGCCATGGATGCGCAGCGGGTCCCAGCCCAGCTTGTCGGGCAGCAGCCCCAGGCGGTCCAGTCGGCTGCGACTGGGCTCGAAGATCTCGTCGTCGCTGCCAGTGACCTCATAGCCCTTCTGATGCAGGGCGATGGCCAGGTTGTGCATGGCGCTGCCGCCGATGGCGATGAAATGGACCGTGTGCATGCTTGGCTCGCCGAAGCTTAAGCGAAGGCGATGGCGCGAAGGTGCAAGCGCTCTAGCGCTCACGGACCCATGGCGCAGCGGAATGCTTCAACGGGGGGCTGTGGGCAGCGCACAAGGACCGGTCGCTAAGCCACTACTGCCTGAGGAACCGGACCGTGATGTGCCCGAACGAGCGTGAACGTGGCTCGATCATGCCCGCACCGTCCCATGGCGTCCGACATGCCGAGCAAAGGCCACGACCTTAATGCTGCACCACGAATCGCGCACGGCGGATGGTGCTTCCATCCTGCAGCACAGCCATGTACTGGCCGGCCGGAAGCTGCCGCACATCGAGCACCTGGCGAAGGCCTTCATGCGTCACCGGGACCTCCAAAGCCCGGCCGGATGCATCCACCACAAGCAAGGTCACATCCGTGCCCAGCTCACCGTGGACGAGCGTCACCACGTCGGATGCAGGGTTCGGAAAGGCCACCAGCAAATCGGTATCGGTCGCAAAGCGGACGGGGACCATCGGATGCACACTGGTGGTGCCGTCCAGGTCCGTCTGGCGCAGGCGGTAATAAGACAGGCCGGGCAGTGGTTGTTCATCGCTTATGCGGTACTGAAGCGGCTGCAGGCTGGTGCCCGCACCCGGCAGGTGCGCCACGTTCTCCCACACCACCCCATCCGACGATCGCTCCACCGTGAAGAACGCATTGTTCGTCTCGGATGCAGTGGTCCAGGCCAGGTCCACGCGTTCGCTTACGGGGATCGCCTGGAAGCTCAACAATTCGATGGGGAGCGGCCCGGAGGATCCTTGGAAGACGCCACCACCGTTGGACCCTGAACCGTTGGCCGCCTGTGAATTGCACGGCGTGGAGGAGTTGTTGCACCCACCGGTACCATTGTTCGTCTGGATGGTGATGTTCGATGCCGGCGCCGTGCCACTGAAGATCACGGCACCCTGACCACCGCCGCCGCCAGCCCCGTGGATATTGCCCGTATTCACGAGCCCACCATTGCCGCCGTTCGCTGTCACGGTGAGTGGGCACGAAGCCCCAAGATCGAACTGGTCCACCTGGAGCACGATGGTACCACCAGCCCCACCGCCTCCAGCGCCATCATTCCCAGCACTCCCAACACTGGCACCATCCGCAGAGATGCGAATACCGCTGCACGTTCCCGTGGTACGGATCATATTCGCCTTGATGAGGATGACACCCCCCCGTTCCCGCCACTGGTCGAGAGGTTGTTGTTCCCTTCACCACCACCACCACCACCGCCCATGAAGATGCGGTCGGCGGCGATGTGCCCGCTCAAGGCGATGCCTCCAAGACCCCCCGCATGACCGGCACCGCAGCTCCAGCCCGGCCCGGCCAGACCACCTGCCGTATAGTTCCCGCCACCACCTCCACCACCATTGTGCTCGTTGCCGCCTCCGCCACCATTGAGGATCTTCCCCTTGGCCTCGAGCCAGTTGACGTTGGTGTTGCGGTAAATACCCTCACCCTTGGCCGCATAGCGGTCTCCTGCGGCGGCAATGAAGGTGGTCACATCACAGCTCCCCGCCGTGTTCACGTCGCGCGCTCCACCGCGGAAGCCTGCAGCATCTGCGGTGATCGAATGGGCCAGTGTGAGCGTGCCCTGCACCTGGACAGCGACCACGCCACCCAGGTCCCCGTTCCAGGGCAGGGCGGTGATCGCGGCTGTGGTGGTGAAGTGACCTCCGCCACCCAGCAGCTCCATGGTGATCGCCTGCACCCTGCTGTTGCCCCCCCGTATTGAAGGAGATGCTCAGGGGAGCGTCCAGCACCATGTCCACGGGAGCTCCGAACATGTCGCGGTTCACCGTGGAGATGGTCCGTACCTCGTAGCGGCCGGCCTGCTGGATCGAGGCCAGGTCACCGAAGGCCGCGTTGTTGCCCGTGTTGCCGCCGATCACATCATCCTGCATCTGCATCACCACCACCTGCTTGCCAGGTTGGAACGAGGCACCGACTTCACTGGCAACACCGATGGACAGCGTGGTCCCGGATATGGCGGTGATCCGCGCGTACCCGTTCACCTGGGCATGGACGCAACTCAAGAGAAGGAGCGCTACAATGCTGGTAAGGAGCTTCATGGCCGTTCTGGTGGTGGCCCTTCTACGCGCGATCGTCGCAGTGGTTACCTGGTGGACATCCACCCGCAGCGGACCCTCCTCCCCGGCCGGAACCGCCGCCTGCCAGCCGCCAAAGCTCCAACGCAGGCGGACCTGTCCACCTTCGCCCCATCTTTACCGCATGCAACTCCACGTCATCGACACCGGCTACTTCAAGCTCGACGGCGGCGCCATGTTCGGCGTGGTGCCCAAGACCCTCTGGAGCAAGGCCCACCCGCCCGATGAGAAGAACCTCTGCACCTGGGCCATGCGCTGCCTGCTGGTGGTGGACGGCGATCGCCGCATCCTCATCGACAACGGCATCGGCGACAAGCAGGACGCCAAGTTCTTCGGCCACTACGACCTGCACGGCGAGGCCACGCTGGATGGTTCCCTGAAGAAGCTCGGGCTCTCGAAGGACGACATCACGGACGTGTTCCTCACCCACCTGCACTTCGACCACTGCGGCGGCAGCATCGTGCGCCAGGGTGACGGCTTCGCGCCGGCCTTCAAGAACGCGACGTACTGGAGCAACAAGCACCATTGGGAATGGGCCACGAAGCCCAACGCCCGGGAGAAGGCCAGCTTCCTGAAGGAGAACATCCTGCCCATCCAGGAGAGCGGCCAGCTGAAGTTCGTGGACATCGGCCGCACGGGCGACACGGCGAACAGCTACGTGAAGGACCTCTTCCCCGGCTTCGACGTGCTGGTGGTGAACGGCCACACCGACGCGATGATGATCCCGCACATCCGGTACAAGGGTCGCACCCTGTGCTACATGGCCGATCTGCTGCCCAGCGTGCACCACATCCCTCTCCCGTGGGTAATGGCCTACGACACGCGTCCATTGCTCACCCTGCAGGAGAAGGGCTCCTTCCTGGAGCACGCGGCCGACGGTGAGTTCGTGCTGTTCCTGGAGCACGACAACGTGAACGAGTGCGCCACGCTCGAGCGCACCGAAAAGGGCGTGCGGTTGAAGGAGACCTTCCCGCTGAGCGCAGTGTAGGTCTTGCCTCGCGGGATGGGCGCGCGTTCAATTCACCGCTGAAGGATGAACGCGCCCTGCTCACGCACATCGTGACAGGGCACGCCGCTCGCCTGGCAATGCTCCATGATCCGGGCACGCAGCCGCCAGCGTAGATCGGCGCCAAGCACCACATGGTCCGCGCGCGCGACCAGTAGGTCGAGCACGCGCTGCTCCAACCGGTGTACGCCCGACACAACAACGGCATCAAAGCGCTCCCCTTTCGGCAGCATCAACTCATCCGTCGACTTGCCGAGGAAGGCCACCTTGAGGGCAGGTGTGAGCCAGCGATCACCACCCAATACCGTGGGGCCTGCCTGTACCGCCTCGTCCTCATTGAGCCGTGTCCGTTCCTGGACCATCACCGTATGCGGACCCGCATGGCGGGCGTGCCGCTCCAACCGGTCCAGGTGGAAGGGGTCGTCCGAGGATAAGGCCACCAGGGTGCGCCCGACCACCATGGAGGCCTCCAGCGATCGGCTGGTCCCATAGACCACGAAGCTCTCCTGCCCCATCCGCTGGTGTAGTCGCGCACTCCAGGTCCATGCCAGCACCAGCGCAAGCAGGATGCTCACCGTCCGCATCGGCTTCCACTGCCACCACCACCAGGCCCCCACCGTGAGGACAAGCCCATAGAGCAGCACCATCTGGAGGCCATCCACCCGAACCGAGGGATAGGCGGCCGGCAATGCCGCGAACCAGGTCGTGCTATAGCCCACGATGAGCAAGAGCACTTCCATGCCCTTGGTGATGACCCAGCCCAACAGCGGCACCTTATAAAGCACCACCAGGGCCACACCGCCATACACCGCGAAACTGGACGCCACCACCACCACGATGTTGGCCGGCAGGAACCAGATGGGAAAGGCTTGGAAGAGGTAGAGCGAAAGGGGCGTGGTGAGCAGCTGGGCCGAGATGGACACGATGGCGAGCGACCACACCTGCCGCAGCAACCAGCTTCCTGGCGACCACAGCCGCTCGATCGGCTTGTAGAAGAGGATGATGCCGAGCACGGCCAGGAACGACAACAGGAATCCGATGCTGATCAACATGCGCGGATCCCAGGTGATCAACACCACGGCCGCCGCAAAGAGACTGTTCAGGTGGTCCGTACGCTGCATCGCCATGTTTGACAGGGTGAAGAGCGTGAACATCACCGTGGCGCGCATCACGCTTGGCGCGGCACCTGTGAGGCCTGCGTAGCCCCAGAGCGCGAGCAGGACCAGTAAACCGCGCACGTACTTCCAACGCGGATGAGCGCCGAGCCCTCCAATGACGAAGGTGAGCACAGCGTAGATGAGCCCCACGTGCATCCCGCTCACGGCCAGCACATGGATCGTCCCGCTGCGCATGAAGGCATCCTTCTGGTCGCCATCCAGTTCATCGCGCTGACCCAGTACCAAGGCCTTCACCATGGCGCGTTCGGGGCGGGCGAGCCCACTGCCGTTCAACCAACGGGAAACGGCCTCACGGGCATGGGTGAAGGCATCGGTCCAATGGCCCATCTGGCCCACCTTGCGCCAACGATCGGCGGGAACCAGCAGCTCATGGGCAATGCCGCGCGATGCCGCCCATGCCCGCCGATCGAAACCACCGGGATCGGGCACTCGATCGATGGGCTCCACCTCCGCGTCCACCAACAGCACATCGCCCAGTTGGGGCAGAGGGCGGCCACTGTCCAGCAGCAGGGTGAGCATCACCGCACCGCTGCGCGGCTCCATGCGGGTACCCTCCCATTGACGAAGCAGTTCACCCTCAGCCCGCAGGCTGCGCGGGGAACTGCCGTTCACCACCTGGATGCGGACCACCCAAGGGCCGGTCGGCTGCACCTGTGACACATGTCCGGGCGGCATCGTGTGCGCCCGCATGCCGGTCCAGCACAGACCGAAGAGGAAGGCCCAGCCATAGACCGCCGCAGCATGGTAATGGCGCCAAGCAGGCCGCTCGACCAGCAGCACCAGCAGCACCAGAGCGGAGGCGATGGCCAGGGTCCAGGTGCCCCACGAGGTTGGCAATGGCCTCACAAGGCCGATGGACACGCCCACGATGAACGCCATGCCGAAACGGAGCATGGGCGCACGCCGTATCGGGCTCCAGGGCCCGCGCAGGTCGAACAGGTCCTCCATCGGTCCACGGGAAAAGGTAATTCATCGAAGCGCTCCTTGTACCGGTCTATGGTCGGCACCGATCGGCAGCGGGCGGGCCTACTTTCATTGCGCCAAGCCCCCGCCCCATGATCGCCGCACTGCTCTTCTGGACGCTGTTCTTCGCACCGCTCACGGCCTTCATGGCCGGCCAGCGCGGTTATGGGGTGATGCCTTGGTACGTGGCTGGTCTGGTGCTGGGCCCCTTGGGCCTGTTCACCAGGTTCCTTCCACGACGCAGCCACGCTCCGGAGCTGCTTTTCGCCCCGGAGTGGCAGTCCTACCACATCGGCTGAACGTCAGCGCACCTGCAGGATGAAGCACTTCAGGTAGTGCGTCTCGGGCACACCCCACAGGATGGGATGGTCGGGCGGCTGGGTGCCGTAGTAGACCTCGCGTAACTGACGGCCCGCATCCAGTGCCGCCTCCTGCACCATGCGCCGGAACAGTTCAGGCGTCATGTGCTGTGAGCAGCTGCAGGTGACGAGGAAGCCGCCTGAAGGGATGCACTTCAACGCACGCAGGTTGATCTCCTTGTATCCGCGGTAGGCGTTCTCCACGGCGCTGCGGCTCTTGGCGAACGCGGGCGGGTCCAGCACGATCACATCCCACTGGCGACCGGTGCGGCTGGCTTCCGTGAGGTGGTCGAACACGTTGGCGGCGGTGAAGCGGCAGTTCGTGAGCCCGTTGAGGGCCGCATTGCGCGTGGCAAGCTCCACGGCCTCCGCGCTGATGTCCAGTCCTTCCACCTCGGCAGCACCATACTGCGCAGCATGGAGCGCGAAACCACCGGTGTGGGTGAAACAATCCAGTACCCGCATCCCCTTGCTGATCGGCGCCATGGCCGCATGATTGCGGACCTGGTCCAGGAAATGACCGGTCTTCTGTCCCCCGGCCACGTCCACATGCAGCTTCAACCCGTTCTCGTCGATCACGAGGTCGGTGGGAAAAGCATTGCCCACGAAGCCCTTCTCCAACGGTAGACCCTCCTTCTCGCGCACCGGCACATCGTTGCGCAGGTAGATGCCTGCGGGCTGCACCTGCGTGTTGAGCGCGTCGAGCACCACCTTGCGCCAGCGCTCCATGCCCAGCGTGAGGAACTGTACGGAAAGGACGTCGTTGAACTTGTCCACCACCAGTCCGGGCAGCCCATCAGCCTCGCTGAACACCACGCGGCAGCTACCCCCATGGCCCATGCGCTTGCGATATGCCCAGGCCTCGGCGATGCGACCTTCGATGAACCTGCGGTCCACGCGGTCCTCAAGATGCTGGGTGAGCATCCGCACCCGGATCATGGACCGGGGGTTCACATACCCCTGCCCCAGCGGGCGTCGACGCGTGTCGAACACCTGCACCACATCGCCCGGCTCGTAGGTCCCGTCCTCCTTCACCACCTGTGTGGCGAACACCCACGGATGGCCATGGCGGATGCGGTCGTGCGTGTCGTTGACGATGAAGCGGGCCTGTGGCATGGCCGCGAAAGTAACCGGCGCCCGTCCGGTGGACCGCACCCGGTTCGTTCCCCCCCGAACGTTAGAAGCCATCTCAAAATAGTTTTTGGAAGCGAGCCGGATGGATCTTCCGGCCAGCCAAGGCGCGAAACCCGCGCATAGCTGGGTGCTCTGTAAGGGTTGAGCAACGCGGGATGGCCGAAAGAGGCGCCGGCGCAGTGCTCCGTCGCTGAAGCTCAGGCGCAAGCGACCCGAAGGATTATTTTGAGATGGCTTCTAGGCTCCGGGAAAGCGAGCGCCGCGGGGTACTTTCGCCCCATGCTGCCCGACCCGATCGCCACGACCACCAAGCGGGCCACCCTGCTCCGCTTCCTGGGCCGGCTGGGGCAGGCCGAACTGAACGCGGGCAACGCGGTGCCCTTGGTGGAGCGCGACCTGGCCGCCATCGCCAAGGTGAATGGCGAACCGGAGGTGCAGGTGTTCGTGCTGCCCACCATTCTCTTCCTGAAATGGGAATCGGGCGAGGAGCACCGCGTGGACATGGCCCATGGCGCCTACCGCGTGGCACCGCTGCGCTTCGACCAGATCGAGGAGGTGCTCACCATCGCACGATCGGCCCGCAAAGGGGAGCTGTCCCCGGAGGAAGGCCTGGAGCGCATCGATGCCATGTGGCGCACGCCGCATTACTATGGCGATGCCGGGTTCGTGGCGGGGTACCTGATGACCACGCTCGGTGTGTCCATCATGCTGCGGCCCACACTTTCTGGCCTGCTGGCCACAGCGGCCATGGCCTTTGCCTGTGCGCTTGTACTCGTGGCCGCGCGCCGACGCCCCTCGTGGTCCACGGTGCTGCCGGTGGTGGTGTCGTTCCTGCTCGCGGCTGCTGTGGGCTACAGCCACCTTCTGGGCCTTCGCGAGCCCGCCATGAACCTGTTGATCCCCCCATTGATCACCTTCCTGCCGGGGATGATGCTAACCGTGTCCGTGGTGGAACTGGCTTACAACAGCATCGTAAGCGGGGCCAGTCGCATGGTGGCCGGGTTTACCCGTCTGGTCCTGTTGGCCTTCGGCATCCTGGGTGGCCTCAAGCTGGCTCACGACCAAGGTGACCGCTTTATCATCGCGGATGCGGAACGCATCGGACCGGAATGGCCTTGGTTGGGCGTGGTGGTCTTCGCCTTGGGCCTTCATATCTACCAGAGCAGCAAGCGCCGGTCCTTCGGCTGGATGCTCATCACGGCCATGGTCGCCTATGCCGGTCAAACCTTCTCGGGGCTGTTCATCCACGGGGCCTCCACGGCGTTCTTCGGCGCAGCCCTGATGACGATCACTGCACTGGTCATCGAGTTCCGTTTCAACGGCCCTCCAGCCATCGTCACGTTCCTTCCAGGCTTTTGGCTGCTGGCCCCGGGTTCGTTCGGATTGATGAGCGTGGCGGGGATGGCTGCCGGAGAGGATGCCGGAGGCCAGATCTTCACCTTGTTGTTCTCCCTATCCGGTATCGCCACAGGCTGCCTCATCGGTGCCTTCACCTACAGCAGCCTGTTGCATCCCAAGCGCCGGTTCGCGTGGTGGAGGCCTGATGAGGCGTAACGCGGTCAGCGTGCGCGCGGATCACCGGGACCTGCGGGCTCATCGCGGAAGAAGTCGAGCGTGGTGATGTCCACCAGGTGGACGTTGGCGTAATAGTGGTGCAGGATATCGGTATAGCTGCGCCCTGCCTTGGCCATGCGCATGGCCCCCTCCTGGCAGAGCCCTACACCATGCCCGAAGCCGCGGCCTTCCAACACCACCTTCTCCCCCTCCGTGCGGACCGAGAAGTAGGTGGACTTCAGCTTGAGGTCCTCACGCACCTCCTTCAGCGGTACCAGCGGCCAGGTGTTGCTGAGGTAGAGGTCGCGGCACTGCGGCTCGTAATTGAGCACGGCATGGAGCTGGGCACTGTCATCCCCGCGCAGGCCGTACTTGCGCTGCAGGTATCCGATCCATTCACCCCGGCCCATGCTTTTGTGCCAGGTGGCATGTGGTGCGGCAGTGCAGAACGTGTCCACCGTGGCGCGCAGGTAGGTCTGGCTTCTGCCCCACAGGTCCTCGGAATTCACCGTTTCGCCCCCACAATTGCTGTGGAAGGTGGCATGGATGAGCCGGATATCGGCATCCACGAGCACCAGACTGTGCGTGGCATCCACCGCCATCTGGATGCTGTCGTTCCGGTTGCGACCGTGGTAGACCTGACAATGCACGCCATCGCAGAGCTCGAAGCGCTCCGGCTGGTGCTTGCGCTGATTGGTGAGGGCATAAGTGCGGCAGGTGACGGCCTGCAGCTTGTAGTACTCCTGGTGGTGCTCCTTGCCTGCTTCGGCCTGCACCACGCCAGCGGTATAGGCTTCCAGCGGAACATTGTTCACCAGCAACAAACTGCCTCCTGCGGACACCACGCGCAACGAACCCGGGTAGGTGCGCTCGGACTGTTTGGTCTCCGGCAGGCGAAGGCGGAAGGAGCCCTGACCGGTGCGCGGCACCAGTTCAATACTACGCTTGGCCTTCAGGTCGAGTGTGAGCGAACGCGCAGAAAGGCCTCCCGATACGACAGCGATCCGCAGGCCATCCGTGCCGGAGACCTCTCCCCTGCGCTCACCGTCCACCACCACCCACCAATTCCCCTTGACGGGCATCACCATGACCTGCTTCACCGTTCGCTCCCGGTGCAGTCCGATGCGCATGGTCCGGTCCACCGTGATGTCCTGCTGCCCTAGCGCGGCCACGCTGCGCAGGATCATCAGCACGAACAGAGAACGGAGGATCGGCATGGGTTCCGGCACAGGCGGGCCAAAAGTACCCGCGTGCGACGCGGGCTTCAGGCCCCGGCATGCAGACTTTTCCACACCGCGCTGGCGACCCTCGCCGAGGCGCCCGGACCGCCCAAGCGCCGCTGCAGTTCACACAGTTCGGCCTGCATGCGGGTGCGGTAGGGCCCCTCCTGCAGTAACCGATCGAGTTCTGCGGACAGGTTCTCCACGGTGAGGTCGCTTTGGATCAGCTCGCGCACCACCTCGCGGTCCATGATCAGATTGACGAGGCTGATGAACTTGATGTCCACCAGACGCTTTGCGATCCAAACGTTCAACGCACTGCCACTGTAACACACCACCTCGGGCACGCCGAAAAGGGCGGTCTCCAAAGTGGCCGTGCCACTGGTGACGAGCGCGGCGCGCGCACTGCGAAGCACATCATAGGTGCGGTCCTTCACCACGATGATGGGAGCATCGCCGATGCCCTGCGCATACACCTCATCCGGCACCGCGGGCGCTGCGGCCAGCACGAAACGCTGTTGGGGGAACCGCTTGGCGATGGCCACCATGAGGGGCAGCATCCGCGCGATCTCCTGCCGACGGCTGCCGGGAAGCAGGGCCACCACGGGCCGGCCGTCATCACCGGGCAATGCGCTCAGCGGGGACCGTCCTTCCTGCTCAATGGCGTCCAGCAGCGGGTGTCCTACAAAATCCACCTCCATGCCATGGTTGGCATACCAAGGCTTCTCGAAGGGCAGGATCACATACATGCGGTCCACCACCTTCTTGATGGTGTGCACCCGGCCCTTCTTCCACGCCCAGACCTGCGGGCTGATGTAATAGTGCACGGGGATCCCCTTGGCATGCGCCCATTCCGCGATACGCAGGTTGAAGCCGGGATAGTCGATGAGGATGAGCGCATCCGGCTTGAACACCTCGATGTCCTTCTTGCAGAGCTCGATATTGCGCAGGATGGTGCGCAGGTTCATCACCACCTGCGTGAAGCCCATGAACGCCAGGTCCCGGTAGTGCTTCACCACCTCGGCACCGGCAGCGGCCATGCGATCACCTCCCCATGCGCGGATGGCAAGTTGAGGGTCCTGCCGATCGGAGCCTGAGGTGCTCGAATGGTCCGATCGGCCCACCTTGAACAGCTCCCGCACGAGGTTCCCGCCGTGCAGGTCGCCACTTGCTTCACCGGCAATGATGTAGAGGCGCTTCCCCATGGATCAGAGCACGTAGACCAGGAGTACGATGATGAAACCGTAGATGAAGGTGGACATGATCACACCACGCATGGCCAGGGGCTTGTCCTTGCGGTCGAACCAGAAGAAGAGGGCCAGGTTGGCGAGCAGGGAGAGCGAGAGCACGGGGGCTTTGTACTCGCGGGTGCCGATGAAGAGGTCGTTGATGAAGAAGGACAGGTCCAGATGCGGTCGGATGGCGGTAACGTACATCACCGCATACAGGAAGAACCCGATGACCGGCGCCAACAGGCCGGAGACCACCCCGATGGCCAGACTATCCGAACGCATGGTCCCAGGTGTTCAGTTCGCCTATGGTGTGGTGGGCGGTCATGTCGAACTGGGTCGGCACGATGCTCACGTAGCGGTTGTTCACCGCGTACACATCGGTATCATGGCCGTGGTCCTCGCTCTTGAACTCACCGCGCAGCCAGTAATACTCCTTGTTGCCGGGATCCAAACGCGTCTCGAACTCATCCTCCCAGTTGGCCTTCGCCTGGCGGCACACCCGGATCCCCTTCAGCGGGGAACCATCGTTGCGTGGCACGTTCACGTTGAGGCAGGTGCCGCCAGCCATACCGTGCTTCAGGGTGTTGGCAACCACGCTGCGTATCACCGGACGCACCTGGCTGAAGTCCGCTTCGATCGCATGGTCCATCAGACTGAACCCGATGCTGGGGATGCCTTCCATCGCCCCTTCCACCGCCGCGCTCATGGTGCCGCTGTAGAGCACGTTGATGCTGATGTTGGCCCCGTGGTTCACGCCGCTCACGAGCAGGTCGGGCTTGTTGCCGCCGAGGAGCTTGTAGATCGCGAGCTTCACACAATCCACCGGCGTGCCACTGCAGCTCCAGGCCTCCACCCCGTCCATCAACTGTACCGACTGCAATCGCAGGAAACTGTGGATGGTGATCGCATGGCCCATGGCGCTCTGGGGCTTGTCCGGTGCCACCACCATCACCCTGCCGTAGGCCTTCATCTCCTCGGCCAGCGTGCGGATGCCCGGCGCGAAGATGCCATCGTCGTTGGTGACCAGGATGAGGGGCAGGTCTTTCATGGGATCGCAAAGGTATCCCTCCGGATGTTGCGTATAGGGCTGGCCCCGTAGGTCGTTGCGGTTGCCATGTTACGCGTTGCGTGTTGCGTGTTACGCCTGGCAGGAACACCTTTGGCGGAAGTCAACACCCAACGTGCAACCTCGCAACTAGCAGATCCACCCATGAAGACCGCCATTTTCCCACCCAACGCCGCCAAACCCATCGCCCCCTACACCCCGGCCATCCTGAGCAACGGCACGCTCTACCTCAGCGGTCAGATCGCGCTGGACGAGGCCGGCGACCTGCACACCGGCGACATCGCCACGGAGACGCGGCAGGTGATGGAGAACCTTGGCAAGCTGCTGAAGGCGGCCGACATGGACTTCGGGCACCTGGTGAAGATCACCATCCTGCTCAGCGACATGAGCCTCTATGCCGCCGTGAACGAGGTGTACGGCAGCTACTTCAGCGAGGTGCCCCCGGCCCGCGAGGCCTACGCCGTCAAGGGACTGCCGCGCGGGGTGAACGTGGAGATCAGCGGCATCGCGGTGAAGGCTTGAGGACAAAGTCCTTCTTGACATCGGCGATGGAGCCCTGCGCCCCCGCTTGCTTTGGGCGGAAGCACCAGCCACCCATGGATCAGCGCAGCAGGTGCACGTAACCCTTACGCACCACCGGCAACTCGCAAGATTTCCGCTGGGCCGACACGATGTAGTAGTAGACCCCTTCCGGAGCCGGGCCGTTCTCGCCATGGCCGTCCCACAACCCGCTATCCTCATTGCCCGTGGCCACCACTTGCCCCCACCGATCGAAGATGGTGTAGTCGTAGCTCAGGATCTCGGCCCTGATCAGGCTGAACCAGAACTGTTCGTTGTAACCGTCCGCGTTCGGTGTGAAAATGTTCGACACGAACAGATCGGTGGTGTCCAAGCAGGCCAATGGAGCGCATCCCAGCGGATCGGCACACGTCACTGACACCTCGTCGAAGTAGTAATAGCTCTGGACCGTGTCAGCGTTGATCAAGGCCATGAAGCGCTCGCAACCCTGAGCCGTGTAAAGACCTGTGACCAACATCCAACCCAGGGTGTCGCTCAATGCGGCTCCAGTATGGACGAACTGGGGATCCCAAGGTCCGTTGTCCCGGCAAAGGCTGTCGCTGGAGAAATGGAAGCCCAATGCTATGGAAGGTGGACTGCCGCCCGAGAAGGAACACCTGAACTGCACGCGGTACTGACGCCCCGCATGCATCGGTTGAAGGAGCTTTACGGCCATGATCTCCCCACCGGCCGCACCAGCGTATCCGCTCCCCGCAAAGGGCTGCTGATGACCGAAGACGTTATTCGGCACACCCACCCCGCAGTGGTACAGATCGGGCGATGGCCATAGCGTGTACCAATCCCGTGAACGATCCAACTGTCCGAAGCCCCCTTGTTCGGGACACGCTGTGATCACCTCGAAACCCGGGTCGGGGACCAGCTCCTGGGCATGCGCTGTACTGAACGGCATGATGCCGGCGAAGAGCAACGCCAAAGCCGCAGTGGAATGCACTTTGCTGAATGGACGACCCTTCACGGAAGCGCATCTGATAACTGAAGAACGGTCAGGTCCCATCCGTGTTGTTCGGAACGAATATCGCACGTGGACCGGAGATCCCGCTCACCCCAGCAACACCACCAAGAACATCACCAGCGCGAACTGTACCGCGAAGATCAGCAGCCCGAAGCCGAGCCCCTTGCGGCCCGATCGGAACAGTTCCCCGAAGCTCACCTTGAGCCCGATGGCGGCCAGCGCAATGGTGAGGGCCAGCTTGCCGGACAGTTCCATGGCGTCCTGCAAGGCGGCAGGCAGTTCCACCAGCGAACAGAGCAGGGTGATGCCGATGAAGCCCCACAGGTACCAGGGCAGCTGCAGGTGCTCGCGCCAGCCGCGTGCTTCGTGGCGGTTCACCAGGTAGTTGAAGAGGATGAGCGCCGGGCTCAACAGGGCCACTCTCGCCAGTTTGATGGTGGTGGCCGCCTCGCCCACACCGTCGCTCAACGCGTAGCCTGCACCCACCACGTTGCCCACCGAATGCAGCGTACCACCAATGAGCAGGCCCATGTGCTTATCGGACAGGCCAAAACGGACCAGCACCAAGGGCAGCACGATCATGCCCAGGCTGCCGAACAGGTTCACTACGGCCATGGCGATGCCCACGTCCTCCTTGTTCCTCGCCACGCGCGGTGCCAGAGCGGCAATGGCGCTCGACCCGCAGATCGCCGTGCCAAAGCCCACCAGCCAGCCTGTACTGCCCGGACATTTCACCCGTTGCGCCAGGAAGTAGGTAACGAGCACCATGGTCCCGACCATGACGACCATGACGGTGAACGCGCCAGCCCCAAGCGCGGCGATGTGGCCGTAGTTGATCCCAAAGGCGAGAAAGATCACGGAAAGCTCCAACAACTTGCTGCTGGTGAAGCCGATACCGGGCTCCAACGAGGCCGGTAGTCTCAGACCATTTCCCACCACCATGCCCCCCAGCAGGGCCAGCAGGATGCCGTTGAGCCAGGAAGGCGTGAGCGCCGCCAGGAAGTGTCCGGTGAGCCCGATGGCCGTGGCCAGCAACAGACCAGGAAGCTGATAGCGGAGGGCAGGACCTGGGACCACGGGACCGTGTGGGAATGGGCTCAAAGCTACCGGGCCAACGCCCGCCGATCCGGGCCTTTGGTCACTGAGGCAGCATCGATCACCCCAACCGCTTCAGTTGGGTGCCATAGAGCGCTGTGATGGCCACGGTCATAAGGGGTCCGAAGAAGCCGATCATCGACCAAGGCAGAATGATGTGCGGAAGGAAGAGGCCGACGAGCTGCGCCACGGCATAGAGGTAAAAGCCATTCCGACGGCCCCTCCAGATGCCAATGGCTCCCATGAGGCGTGCCACGGTGCGTGCGAGATAGATGAACATGAGCGTCACACCATGAGCATGGAGGATGCGGGCCATGGCCTCGAACTGGTCCCGACCATCGGCAGGAAGGAAGTCCCCTGTGGCCTCCAGGATGGTGGAAACGAACTCCTCCTCAGGCATCTGCGACACACCCATCATCCCCAGCAGCGTGATGCCATAGACCAGGATGAAGATGCCCGTGTTGATGAAGGTGAGCAGGCCAAGGGCGCTGATGAGGTCGGGGCGCTTGGTCTCTCCGGCCTCGTCGGGGAGGAAGTGGGTCTGGGACATGGGCTTTTGTTGCGGGGTGAAAGTAGCCATGCGGATGCTCTCCCGAAGGCCTATCTGGAATAAGCGGCTACCTGACCCGAGGCCCTGCGGCATCGATCACCGCATTTCCTTCAAGTTCAGCGCGTAGAGCACTACGAACACAAGGGAAATAAAACCCATGAACGTAATGCCGATGGACGCCATCAGTCCTCCGCCAAGAATGGTTGCCGGAATGACCAGCGCCCCCACCGAGGCTGCGAGGTAGATCCAGAACCCCCGCTTCCGCAGGTTCCACATGTTCCAGACACCGAACAGGCTGAGCACAGCCATCAGAAGCTCCCCATAGCCAAGTTCCTTGGCGTGGACATTGGCACTTTCCGCCATGGCAATGGTCGACCCCATCAGCTCATCGACCACGGGCATGGGATCGTCACCCAGGTCGGCCTTGGCCTCTTCCAACTTCTCCCGGGCCTGGACCATACCCTCTTGAGGTGCGTCGGTGAACGCGTTCCGATAGCCGGACCACAAGTTCCACGAACCACCGGCGAAGCTGAGGATGCAGAGCACGGTAAGGAAGGTGCTGCGCGGGGACGGGGAGCTGTTGTCCATGTTCAGGCGGGTTGGTGTGTCCAAAATAAGACGATGGGACCAATACCCGGGCCGGCTGGGCGGCCTCCCCCGTGCTTTGGCGTCCACCCTTACCTTCGCCCCCCGAACAACCGCCTTTCCAATAGCATCATGACCTACGACCTGATCGTTCTTGGCAGTGGCCCCGGAGGCTACGTGGCCGCCATCCGTGCCAGCCAACTGGGCCTGAAAACGGCCATCGTTGAAAAGGAGGCCCTGGGGGGCATCTGCCTCAACTGGGGGTGCATCCCCACCAAGGCCCTGCTGAAGAGCGCGCAGGTGTTCGAGTACATCAACCACGCCAAGGACTACGGCATCACCGTGGGGGCCGGCTCGCCGGACATGAAGGCCATCGTGCAACGGAGCCGCGACGTGGCCAAGGGCATGAGCAACGGCGTGCAGTTCCTGATGAAGAAGAACAAGATCGATGTGATCATGGGCACCGGCAAGCTGCAGCCGGGGAAGAAGATCGAGGTGACCGCCGCCGACGGGAAGAAGAGCGTGGTGGAAGGCAAGCACATCATCATCGCCACCGGCGCCCGCAGCCGCGTGCTGCCCAACCTGCCCCAGGACGGCAAGAAGATCATCGGCTACCGCGAGGCCATGGTGCTGCCCGAGCAGCCCAAGAGCATGGTGGTGGTGGGCAGCGGCGCCATTGGCAGCGAGTTCGCCTACTTCTACAACGCCATTGGCACCAAGGTGACCCTGGTGGAGTTCATGCCCAACGTGGTGCCTGTGGAGGACGAAGAGGTGAGCAAGCAGTTGGAGAAGAGCTTCAAGAAGCAGGGCATCGACGTGATGACCGGCGCTGAAGTGACCAAGGTGGACACCAGCGGCAAAGGCTGCAAAGTGACCGTGAAGAGCGCCAAGGGTGAGCAGGTGATCGAGTGCGACATCGTGCTGAGCGCCGCCGGTATCGTGGCCAACCTGGAGGGTATCGGCCTGGAGGAAGTGGGCATCGTCACCGACAAGGGCCGGATCACCGTGGACAGCTACTACGCCACCAACATCCCGGGTTATTACGCCATCGGTGACTGCACGCCTGGTCAGGCCCTGGCCCACGTGGCCAGCGCGGAAGGGATCATCTGCGTGGAGAAGATCGCCGGCCACCACCCCGAGAAGCTGGACTACACCAACATCCCCGGCTGCACCTACTGCAGCCCCGAGGTGGCCAGCGTGGGCATGACCGAGAAGCAGGCCAAGGACAAGGGCCTCGACATCAAGGTGGGCAAGTTCCCCTTCAGCGCCAGCGGCAAGGCCAGCGCGGGCGGCAACAAGGACGGTTTCGTGAAGCTGATCTTCGACGCCAAGTACGGTGAACTGCTGGGCGCACACATGATCGGTGCCAACGTGACGGAGATGATCGCCGAGTGCGTGAGCATCCGGAAACTGGAGACCACCGGCCACGAGATCATCAAGACCGTTCACCCGCACCCCACGATGAGCGAGGCCATCATGGAGGCCGCTGCTGCAGCCTACGGCGAGGTGATCCATCTCTGATCCAACGACCCATCGAACGAAAAAGGCCGGGACTGTCCCCGGCCTTTTCCTTTCCACCATGCACCTTTGTCGCCATGTGCGGCATCGCCGGTTCCTACCATCTGGGCCCCGACCTTCCATTGACGGAGGACCGGATGCGGACCGCACTTCGGTGCATCGCACACCGTGGCCCGGACGATGAAGGCGTGTTCCGGCGCGGCCGGGCCATGCTGGGCCACCGTCGGTTAAGCATCATCGATACCAGCACGGCCGGGCACCAGCCCTTCACGGACGAAGGCGGGCGCTACACCATCGTCTTCAACGGCGAGGTCTTCAACTTCCTGGAACTGCGTGCACGGTTGGAGAATGAAGGCCACACCTTTCGCAGCCACACGGATACCGAGGTGGTGTTGCGGCTCTACACGGTGATGGGCAGGGCTTTCCTGCATGAACTGAACGGCTTCTTCGCCCTGGCCATCCATGATGCGCAGGATGACAGCCTTCTGCTGGCCCGCGACCGCTTTGGGGTGAAACCCCTGCTTTGGAGCGAACAGGCAGGCACATTCCATTTCGCCAGCGAACTGCGCTCCCTGCAGGCCCTTGGTGTGCACGGTGAGCTTGACACCGAGAGCCTGCACCAGTACTTCACGTACCACTACATTCCAGCGCCCCACACCATCCTGAAAAGGGTTCAGAAGCTGGAGCCGGGGGAGCTGCTCCAGGTGAACGGGAGCGGGGTGCACCGCGCCCGCTGGTACGACCTGGTGGAAGCCGCCCAGCGCACGGTGATCCCACCGGACCCCGTGGCCCGGTTGCGCGCATTGCTGGACGACGCGGTGCAGCTGCGCCTGATCAGCGATGTGCCCATCGGCACCTTCCTGAGCGGCGGCCTGGACAGCAGCATCATCAGCGCATTGGCCAAACGCCACAAGGCCGACCTGCGCACCTTCAGCATCGGGTATGCCGATGACCCCTTCTTCGATGAAAGCGCCCATGCCGAGGCCGTGGCGCGACACATCGGCTCGGAGCACACCACATTCAAGCTGACACGGGACCAGCTGGCCGAGGCCTATCCCGACTTCCTTTCCGCGATCGACGAGCCCTTTGCGGACAGCAGCGCCCTGCCCTCCTACCTGCTTTGCCGGGCCACACGGCAGCATGTGACCGTGGCTCTGAGCGGCGACGGCGCGGACGAGGTATTCGGCGGTTATCGGAAACACCAAGCTGAACTGCGTTTGGCCAGACCAGGAGGGCTGGAACGGGCCGTCATTGCACTGGGCCCGCTGTGGAAGGTCCTTCCCCGTTCACGCAACAACCGGCTCACGGATACCTTCCGCAAGCTGGACCGTTTTTCCAGTGCGTCGACGGGAAGTGCAGAGCAACGCTGGCTGAGCCTGGCCAGTTTCGATGCGGACGGCGATGCTCCTGTACTGCTGCCGGGGGCCGCCTCCCCGACCCTGCTGGCCGGACGCGACCGCTACATGGCACGCGGTATCGGGCAGCTGGCAGGTATGAACGGCCACCTGCTGGCCGATGTGCACACCGTTCTCCCCAACGACATGCTCCATAAGGTGGACCTGACGAGCATGGCCCATGCGCTGGAGGTGCGCACCCCCTTCCTGGACAGGCGTGTGGTGGAGCTGGCCTTTGCGCTGCCATTTGAGCGAAAACTGGGACGGGGAAATGGAAAGGCCATACTGCGCGAGACCTTCGGTGAACTGCTTCCAGCAGGGATCGTCGGGCGTCGCAAACAGGGGTTCGAGGTACCCTTGCGCGACCTCTTCCTGGGGCCACTGCGTCCCTTGATGGATGGGCTGTTGTCCCGTGAACTGGTCACTGCAGCAGGCCTCAAGTGGGAGGCAGTGCAGGCGGTACGGGCGCGGCTGGCCTCCACTCGGCCGGGCCAGGCACAGGCAACCGTGCATGCCCTGCTCGTCTATGTATCGTGGTGGAGGAACACCGCGGACCGCACTTCCTGAGCGCCCGCTACCTTCGCCACCGCTCCGACATGCCCCGAGTACTCCGCATCATCAACCGGTTCAACCTCGGTGGCCCCACGCACAACGCGGCCTACCTGACCAGGTACCTGCCACCGGACTTCGAGACCTTACTGGTGGGCGGTAGCCAGGAAGCCACCGAGGAAGGCAGCCACCACATCCTGGACGCAGTGGGCGTGAAGCCCCTGATCCTGCCCGAACTGCAGCGCGAAGTGGCCCCCTGGCGCGACCGGGGTGCCTACCGGCGGATCAAGCAGCTGATCCGTGACTACAAGCCGGACATCGTGCACACCCACGCCGCCAAGGCCGGCGCCGTGGGCCGCATGGCCGCCGCCGACCTCGGCGTGAAGGTGGTCGTGCACACCTTCCATGGCCATGTGTTCCACAGCTACTTCGGGCCGGTGCGCACGGCCTTGTACAAGAACATCGAACGCTTTCTGGCCCGACGCAGCTCACGCATCATCGCCATCAGCGACAAGCAGAAGCACGAGCTGGTGGATGAGCACCGGATCTGTCCGGCGGACAAGGTGAGCGTGATCCCTCTGGGCTTCGACCTGAGCCGGTTCCAGGCCGATCAGGAGCGGAAACGGGCCTTGTTCCGCAAGGTCTACGGGGTGGCCGAGGACGAGATCGCCATAGGCATCGTGGGGCGATTGGTGCCGATCAAGAACCACGACCTGTTCCTTGACGTGATCGCTCAGGTGCGCCAGCGCTCTGGCCGTAAGCTGCGAGCCTTCATCGTGGGGGACGGCGAGGAGCGTGAGCGCCTGGAGCAGCGGGCCCGTGAACTGGGATTGACCCTGGCCAGCGGGCCGGTCTTCAACGGTCATGGGTTCGGCCACGGTGTGAACGGCAGACCGGCGGTGGCCCCGGCCGCAGTGACCTTCACCTCCTGGCTGAAGGAGGTGGACATCGTGAACGCGGGACTGGATGTGGTGATGCTGACGAGCCTGAACGAAGGAACCCCGGTGAGCCTGATCGAGGCGCAGGCCGCCAACCGGCCCATCGTGAGCACCCGGGTGGGGGGCATCGAGAACGTGGTGCGCCATGGTGACACGGCCTTCCTGAGCGAGAGCGGTGATGCCGAGGGACTGCGCCGTGACCTGCTGCGCCTGGTGGAGGACGACACTCTTCGGCAGCGCATGGGCGCCGGGGGATGGGGCCACGTGGCCCATCGTTACCACTACACCCGATTGGTGGACGACATGGCCCGGCTGTACCGCTCGCTCCTCAACTGATCCCCGCGCCGGGGGGATCGTTACTTTTGCACGAATATGAACCGATCCCGAACACGCCTGCTCTGGTCCGTACTGGCTGGTGTGCTGCTTCTTTCCGGTTGCACCATCAACCGGGACATCATGTTCAAGACGCATCGCGATTACCAGTTCGACACCTATCAGGACACCACCACCGGAAGGCGGTTCCGCATCCAGGTGAACGACGAACTACAACTGCGTCTGTTCGCGAACGATGGCTTCCGGATGATCGACCTGGTGGGCGAGGCCGGCGTAGGTGGTCAGCGGAACCAGATGATGATGAACCGCAATAATATGTTCAGCTACTTCGTGGAGTTCGACGGCCAGGTGAAGCTGCCGCTCCTGGGGCGGACACCCATGGCCGGCATGACCATGCGGGAGGCGGAACTGATGCTGGAGGAGCGCTATGCCGAGTTCTACAACCGGCCCTTCGTGCAGTTGCAGGTGATCAACAGGCGCGTGGTGGTGTTCCCGGGCGGTGGTGGTGATGCCCGCGTGGTGCCCTTGGACAACAATAACACCACCTTGTTGGAGGTGCTGGCCACCGCCGGTGGCCTGAACCGGCGAGGCAACGCCCACAAGGTGAAGCTCTTCCGCTGGGACGTGGCCACGGGCAAGCGGTTGGTCTACGAGTTCGACATGTCGGACATCTCCGGGCTGCAGTATGCGGATATCGTGATGCAGGGAGACGACGTGGTGTATGTGCAACCCAATCCCGATCTGGCACGCGAAGCCCTTCAGGACCTGACCCCCGTGCTCACCCTGCTCACCAGCATCCTGCTGGTCATCGGTATCGTCCAAGGATTCCAGTAGGCACCCTTCCAGCCATGATCGGAGAGGATATCAGCCAGAGGAATCTCAATTTCGAGAGCTACAAGGAGCGCATCACGAACTTCAGCAACGAGTTCGAGCTCGGGCTGTTCATCTACATCGTGAAGCGCAGCAGCTTCTGGATACTGCTGTGCATCCTCACCGCGCTGGCCTCCGCACGCATCTACCTCCGGTACACCGCACCGATCTATGAATCGCGCTCCACCATCCAGCTGCGCGAGAGCAACACCGCGCGTGAGGTGTTGAGCATGAACGCCTTCGCCGAGGACAACAACCTGCAGGCCGACGTGGAACTGATGCGGTCCAAGTTCTTCGTGGCCATGGCACTGGACCGCCTGCCCTTGGAGGTGAGCTACTTCAACCGCGGGCAGATCCTCACCGAGGACCTCTACGGCCGGTCCTTCTTCCACATCGAGGAACTGACCGTGCTCGACGAGAGCATCCGCGACGTACCCATCTTCATCGACCTCACCATACCCAAGAAGATCAGGCTGAGCTACACCGTGGCCGGCAAGCCCTTTGAGGTGGAGCTGCTGCGCGGGCAGGTGATCCGCACACCGCACTTCAGCGGCCTGATCGAACTGACGGAACCCGACCTGGTGGTGGACCCCGACCTGCGCGGTGCACTCTACTTGAAGATCAACTCCAAGGCCGCACTTCTCGGCCGTTTGGCAGGCAGCATTTCAGTGGTGATCGCCGAAGTGAACGCCAAGACCGTGGCCATCAGCTGCCGCAACGAGAACGCCCTGCTCTCTCGGGACCTGGCGCAGGCCATGTCCGAGATGTTCATCGAGTACGATGTGGCACGCCGCAGCGAAAGTGCCGAGAGCATCATCCGCTTCATCCGCTCGCAGAAGGACACGGTGTTCGAGCAGCTCAGGGAGTCCGAACTGCGGCTCCAGGCGTTCAAGATGGAGAACCGGGTGGCTGACCTCGAGGACCTGACCCCGATCTACCTGGAGCGCAGCAAGGAGTTCGAGGATGAGTCGGTGAAGCTCGCGATGGACATCCATCTGCTGAAGGAGATCGGCCGGGCCACCGACCGCCCCCTGCCCGAGATCAACGCGTACGACCTGATGCCCCTGCTCGTGGGAACCGTTCACGAGGACGTGCTTTCCGGCATGATCAAGAACATGGAGGACCTGCTCCGGCAGCGCGATGAGATGGCCACGGAGGCCACTGCGAAGAACGAGGCGGTCAAGGCACTGGAATACCAGATCGGGGTGCAGAAGCAGATGCTGCTGCAAAGCATCGAGCACCTGCGCATGCGGGCAGAGGACCGGCTACAGGAACTGCAGGACCACATGGACGAGTTCGAAGGACGGTTCCTGTCCCTGCCAGAACAAGAGCTGCAGTACGCCCGCATCGCCCGGGTTTTCAGCATCAACGAGAAGTATTATACCCAGCTCCTGGAGAAGGAGATCGAGCACCGGATCAGCAAGGCTGGCTTCGTCTCGGAGAACAGGATCCTGGAGAACGCCGGTGTTCCGGGGGCTCCGGTCTCTCCACAGGGCAATGTGATCACCATCACTTACCTGCTGGCGGGTCTCATCCTTTCGCTATTCATGGTGCTCGTGCGCTACATCCTGCACGACAACATCACCTCGCTGAACGACATCTCCAAGTTGTCGAATGCCAGCATCGCGGTGCTGGGCATGGTTCCCAAGTACAAGAAGGAGATCCCCATCTCGCAGCTCCTCATCGACAAGAACCCGAAGAGCCTCATCGCCGAGGCCTTCCGCAGTATTCGCACGAACCTGCAGTTCGTTGACAATACGCCGGGCGCGAAGACCATCGCCATCACCAGCACCATCTCCGGCGAGGGAAAGACCTTCGTGGCCATCAACCTGGCAGGCATCATCTCCTACGGCGGCAAACGGGTGATCATCATCGACCTGGACATGCGCAAGCCGAAGATCCACCTGGGCTTCGGCGTGGAGAACATCCGGGGCATGAGCACCCTGCTCATCGACAAGGATACCCTCGACAATTGCATCCAGCATAGTTCCCTGGAAGGACTGGACTTCATCACGGCCGGTCCCATCCCGCCCAATCCCTCTGAGCTCATCATCAGTGCACGAATGACATCCCTGCTCGAGGAGCTGCGAACCAGGTATGATGTGGTGCTGATCGACAACCCGCCCGTAGGCCTGGTAACAGATGGCATCCCCATGATCCAGCGGGCCGATTATCCGATCTACATCTTCCGCTCGGACTACAGCAAGAAGCAGTTCGTGCAGAACGTGGACCGCTTGATCAACGAGAACAACATCACGCGCCTTTCCGCCATCCTGAACGGGGTGGACATCGACCGCAACAAGTACGGCTACAACTATGGCTACGGTTATGGCTACGGCTATGGCTATGGGCAGATGTACGGCGGCGGCTACTACGAGGAGCGAAGCTCTCGCAAACCGAAAAAGACCGGCCTCTTCGGTTGGTTGTTGGGACGATCATGATGGAGGTGACCCGCACCGCGATCGAGGGATTGTTGATCCTGCAACCGCGCATCTTCGCCGACGAGCGTGGGTGTTTCCTGGAATCCTTCAATGAGCGGGCGTTCAGGGCGGCCACCGGTGTGCACCTGCCCTTTGTGCAGGATAACGAGAGCGTGTCCTCCGCTGGCGTATTGCGTGGCCTGCATTACCAGATGGACCCGCACGCACAGGGCAAATTGGTGCACGTGGGCCGTGGTTCCGTGCTTGATGTATGCGTCGACCTGCGTCCTGAGAGCCCCACTTACGGCCGCCATGTGACCGTGCAGCTTACCGCCGAGCGTCGCAACATGCTGTGGATACCGCCAGGCTTTGCCCACGGATTCCTGGCGCAGGCGGACGACACGCTGTTCCTCTACAAGTGCACCGACTACTACCACCCCGCTGCCGAGCGCACATTGAGGTGGGACGACCCCGAGCTGTTGATCGATTGGGGCACCACCGCCCCGCGGGTCAGCACCAAGGATGCCATGGGGCACACCTTGCGTGAACATCAGGCCATGGCCCAACCCTGACCCACGGCCATGTATACCGGCACCCAGCTATTCCTGATCTACAGCGGCCTGTTCTTCGCTTCGCTGGTGTTCAGCCTGCTGATCTTCTCGGTCTTCATGCGCTTCGCCCGCAATCTCGGCATCCGCGAACGCGAGCAGATGCTGGTGCGCTGGAGCAGCGCGGCCAAGCCGGCCTTCGGTGGCATCGGCTTCTTCATCCTCTTCCTGGTCAGCTTCACCCTGCATGGGGTGGTCTTTCCCGGCGAGGCCAGGGAGGTCCTGCGGCCCGAGCTCCTCGGCTTGCTTGCCGCCACTTCCCTCGGCTTCCTCATGGGTCTGGCGGACGATGCCTACAACACACGTCCTCTGCTTAAATTCCTGGTCCAGCTGGCCTGCGGCGCCATCCTGGTGGTCTCCGGTTCCTGCATCGACCTATTTGAGGACCAGTGGGCGAACATCGCACTTACGGTCTTTTGGGTGGTGGGCATGATGAACTCCATCAATATGCTGGACAACATGGACGGGATCACCACCTCGGTGGCCATCGGCATCCTGGCGGCCGGGGGCATGGCCATGCTGGTGACCGGCCCGCTGGACCCCGCGTCCCTGCTGTTGATGGTGGGCACCACCGCAGCGTTGTGCGGATTCCTCTTCTTCAACTGGAACCCCTCGCGCATGTTCATGGGGGATACAGGCAGCCAGTTCCTGGGGGTGTTCCTGGCCTATGTGGGCATCCGCTTCTTCTGGAACACCCCCTCCCCCCTCGGTGCCTGGGAACCCGAGCGCCAGGTCCTGGCACCGGTGTTGGTGTTCCTGCTGCCCATCGTGGACACCACCGTGGTCTCCATCAATCGCATCGCCCGCGGCAGTTCACCCTTCGTAGGGGGACGTGACCACACCACCCACCACTTGAGCTACGCTGGCCTCAGCGACGCTCAGGTCGCCCTGACCTTCATCGGCATCGCGCTGCTCAACAACTTCCTCGCTTTCGTGATGTTCCGCTTCATCCCCGTGTGGCAGAACATCCACACCGCACTGTACGTTGGATACGCATTGGTCGTGTTCGGCACGCTCTTCGCGCTCACTCGCCGCACCCGTCCAACATCGACCCCATGAGCACCGGAACACGACGTATCGTCAGGCCCTGGCAGGTATTGCTCTGGGCCGCCATACTGGTGACAGGAGCGATCGGCATCGAGTTGTTCTCCTTCTCCACCTCCAGCGCGGACAGCGATGTGGAGCACCAGCGCGTATTCAACGACAACTACAAGGTGTTCTCCCTCACCCTGCCCCATGAGCTGAGCTTCTGCGGCGAACAGGTGCCGATGGAACGCCTTGACGTGCGCGAACGCCTGGACCGGGAACTGCTGGTGAACACCTACTGGCAGAGCAATACGCTGTTGGCCCACAAGCGGACGGCCCGCTGGTTCCCTCTGATCGAGGAAGTGCTGCGGCGCGAAGGCGTGCCGGAGGACATGAAGTACCTGGCAGTGGTGGAGAGCGGGCTCACCAACGTGGTCTCCCCAGCTGGCGCCACCGGGTATTGGCAGTTCCTGAAGGAAACGGCCATCGGTCATGGACTGGAGGTGAACACGGAGGTGGACGAACGCTACCACGTGGAACGGGCCACCGAGGCCGCCTGCCGCTACCTGAAGGAAGCCTACCAGCGCCATGGGAGCTGGGCATTGGCTGCAGCAGCCTACAACCTGGGGCAGGGCGGCGTTGACAAGCAGATGGCCCGTCAGAAGCAGAACAACTACTTCGACCTGCAGCTGCCCGAGGAGACCTCACGCTACCTTTTCCGCATCCTGGCCATGAAGGAGATCATCCGCGACCCGGAGCGGTACGGCTTCCACCTGCGGTCCAAGGACCTGTATCCACCCTACGTGACCCGCTCGGTGGAGGTGAGCGGCCCCATCGAGGACCTGGCCGACTTCGCCATCCGGCACAACACCAACTATCGCACCCTGAAGCTCCTGAACCCCTGGCTTCGCGATGTGAAGCTCACCAACAGGGAGGGCCGGAACTACACCATCCTGCTGCCCGGCGAGGGCTTTGACAGCGCTGGGCTCCCGGAGAACTGACCACGCGCCCCCCGATCGTGAAGACCGCAGCTCCGACCATCGACCAGACCCCGCCCTCCCCTGCCGACGACCACATCGAGGTGCTGGGAGCGCGGGTGCACAACCTGAAGGACCTCGATGTGCGGATCCCCCGCGACAAGCTGGTGGTGATCACCGGCCTGAGCGGAAGCGGCAAGAGCAGCCTGGCCTTCGACACCATTCACGCCGAAGGGCAACGCCGCTACATCGAGACCTTCAACGCCTACGCACGCCAGTTCCTGGGCGGGATCGAGCGACCGGATGTGGACCTGATCACCGGGCTCAGTCCGGTGATCGCCATCGAGCAGAAGACCATCAGCAGGAACCCACGTAGCACCGTGGGCACGATCACCGAGATCTACGACCTGCTGCGTCTGCTCTACGCCCGCGTGGCCGACGCCTACTCCTACGTGACCGGTGAGCCGATGGTGCGCTACACCGACCGGCAGGTGCAGGACCTCATCCTGGAGCACTACGATGGTCAGGAGGTACTGGTACTCGCACCCTTGGTGCGTGGTCGAAAAGGCCACTATCGCGAGCTCTTCGAGCAGTTGCTCCGCCAGGGATTCCTGCGGGCTCGGGTGGATGGCGATGTGGTCGACCTCACCACGCGTCCACGTCTGGACCGCTACAAGGTGCACGACATCGAACTGGTGGTGGACCGTATCAAGGTCTCCACGCAAGGAGCCAAACGCCTGGGCGAGACCATCGCCACCGCTCTCAAATACGGAAAGGGCAGCCTGATGGTGACCGGCCCCAAGGGTGGACAGCCCCGCTTCCTGAGCCGCCACCTGATGTGCCCCACCAGCGGCATCGCCTACGAGGAACCCGAACCGAACCTCTTCAGCTTCAACAGTCCCTACGGGGCCTGTCCGAAATGCAGCGGCTTGGGCCAGGTGACCGACGTGGACCTGGACAAGATCGTACCGGACCGGCGCAAGAGCATCCGGCGCGGGGCCATCGTGGCCCTGGGGGCGGCCAAGAACACCTGGATCTTCAAGCAGCTGGAAGCCGTGCTGCAGCAGTTCGGGCATGACCTCGACACCCCCGTGGAGGACATGGACGATGCCGTGATCGCTGCGCTGTTGAACGGCCTCGACGAGCCGCTGCGTGTGAGCAGCAGCGTGGGGCTCAGCGACCGGACCGTGCAGTTCGAAGGCATCATTCCCTTCATCCTGGAACAGGCGCGTGAAGGCACCAAGGCCATGCAGAAGTGGGCCGCGAGCTTCACGCACATGGTGGCCTGCCCGGAATGCCATGGCGCACGGCTGAAGCACACCGCCCTCCACTTCCGCATCGACGGTCGCAACATCCATGAGCTGGCCACCCTGTCCATCAAGGACCTCCACACCTTCATGCAGGACCTCGGGGACCGGCTGGAGGAAAAGAAGGCCCTCATCGCCAAGGAGGTGATCAAGGAAGTTACCGCCCGCAGCGGTTTCCTTCTGGACGTGGGGCTGGAATACCTCACCCTCGACCGCAGCGCACGAACCCTCAGCGGAGGCGAAGCGCAACGCATCCGACTGGCCACCCAGATCGGCAGTCAGCTAACCGGCGTGCTTTACATCCTGGACGAGCCCAGCATAGGCCTGCACCAGCGCGACGACCAGCGGCTGATCAACAGCCTGCGCAACCTGCGCGATGGCGGCAACTCCGTGCTGGTGGTGGAGCACGACAAGGAGATGATGATGAGCGCCGACCACCTCATCGACATCGGTCCGGGAGCCGGCGAGCATGGAGGACGCATCGTGGCCCAGGGCCACCCGCACGACCTGGCCTTGGGCGAGAGCACCACTGCGCGCTACCTGCGCGGCGACCTGCGCATCGAGGTACCGGATCAGCGCCGGTCCGGCAACGGTCACCGACTGGTGCTCACCGGGGCCCGAGGCAACAACCTGAAGGATGTCGATATCGACTTCCCGCTCGGCAAGTTCATCTGTGTGACCGGTGTGAGCGGAAGTGGCAAGAGCACGCTCATCGGCGACACGCTCTACCCGATCCTCAGCAAGCACTTCTACCGCAGTGATGCACAACCCCTGCCCTACACGGCCATCAAAGGCCTGGAGCACATCGACAAGGTGATCGAGGTGGACCAGAGCCCCATTGGCCGCACCCCGCGCAGCAATCCAGCCACCTACACAGGCCTGTTCGACCACATCCGGGAGCTCTTCGCCCAGCTGCCCAGCGCCAAGATCCGCGGTTACAAGGCAGGTCGTTTCAGCTTCAACACAGCGGGCGGCCGCTGCGAGACCTGCAAAGGCGCAGGCGTTCGCACCATCGAGATGAACTTCCTGCCCGATGTGGATGTGCCCTGCGAGACCTGCCGCGGACGTCGCTACGACCGCGAGACGCTGGAGGTACGCTACCGCGGGAAGAGCATTGCCGACGTGCTCGACATGCCGGTGGAGGAAGCCGCGCAGCTTTTCGCCGACATCCCGCAACTGCACCAAAAGCTCCGGACACTGCTCGATGTGGGCCTCGGTTATGTGACCCTGGGACAGAGCAGCACGACCCTGAGCGGTGGCGAAGCGCAACGCATCAAGCTGGCCACCGAACTCAGCAAACGCGATACGGGCAGTACCTTCTACATCCTGGATGAGCCCACCACGGGTCTTCACTTCGACGATGTAAAGCAGTTGATCCATGTGCTGGACCGGCTCGTGGACCACGGCAATACCGTACTGGTGATCGAGCACAACCTGGACATCATCAAGGTGGCCGACCACGTGATCGACATGGGGCCCGAAGGCGGTGCCGGCGGCGGGCAGGTGGTTGCCCGCGGCACACCCGAGGACGTGGTACTGATGGGCCGTGGGCACACCTGGCCCTTCCTCAAGGCCGAGCTTGAGCCCTGAGGATCCAATGGCGATGGTGGATAAGTAGCGACACTGCCGAAGAGCGGCCACAGGCCCCGTGCGTTGCTTAGCGGTCGATCGCAACGGACCGCACGATGAAAAAGGACATCAAAGCCCATGAGGAGAGCGAACGCCGGATCAAGAAGGCCTTCAAACGCCGGGGCTGGAGCGAAGTGAAGGCCAATGACAGCTGGGCCATCTTCAAGATCATGAGCGAGTTCGTGGAGGGCTTCGAGGCCATGCAACGGATCCGTCCATGCGTAAGCATCTTCGGAAGCGCCCGCACCAAGCCCGATGCGGCCGAGTACAAACTGGCCGAGGAGATCGCCTTCCAACTCACCCAGAACGGCTACGGCGTGATCACCGGCGGTGGTCCCGGCATCATGGAGGCCGGTAACAAGGGGGCGCAGCGGGGAGGCGGAACCAGTGTGGGCCTGAACATCGAGCTACCCTTCGAGCAATCCTCCAACCCCTATGTGGACAAGGAGAAGAGCCTGCACTTCGACTACTTCTTCGTGCGCAAGGTGATGTTCACCAAGTACAGCCAGGGCTTCATCGTGCTGCCAGGCGGTTTCGGTACGCTGGACGAGCTCTTCGAGGCCCTGACGCTGATCCAGACCCAGAAGATCGGTCGCTTCCCCATCATCCTCGTGGGCCGGAAATACTGGCAGGGGCTGCTGGATTGGATCACGCACACCATGGGCCAACGTCACGCCTACATCAACATGGAGGACATGGACCTCATCAACGTGGTGGACAAGCCGGAAGAGGCCGTGGGCGTGATCAACGCGTTCTACAGCAAGTACATGCTGAAGCCGAACTACTGAGCCGGTCAGCGTTGGCACGCCTCTCAACACCCCCCTGTTGGTAAGGGGCTGAAGCCCTGCTGGATCACCGCCAAGGGCACGGATACTTTTGGTCGCGGCACGTTCTGCCCACGTTCATTCAATCCGTCCGCTCATGATCTCGAAACTGGTGCTGCTTGCGAACCTGTTCGGCCTCTTCCTCTTGAAGGCTTTCTTCCTCGCCGACATCAGCATCACCCAGGAGATCCCCGCCACCATGTCGCCCGGGACGGAAGTGCGCGTCACGGTGAACGTGGACAAGGGCGACCTCGGCGGCTTCGCGAAACTGCAGATCGACCTGCCTCCCGGCATGAGCGCCACGGCGATCGAGACGAAGGGCGCCTCCTTCACCTTTGCGGACGGAAAGGCCAAGTTCATCTGGATGTCACTGCCCACAAGCCCATCCTTCAAGGTGACCTACACATTGAGCGCGGATGCCACAGCATCGGGCGTGCATCAGGTCAAGGGCCGCCTCAGCTACATCGAGAACAATGAGCGCAAGACCTACGAAATGGCCGCCTCCACGGTGGACCTTGGTTCGGCTGCGGCACAGCCCGTGGCCACGGTGGTGACCGAAGAGGAGCCCGATCTTGGCGATCTGGTGAGCGCGGCCGGTGGTGCGCCTGTTGGCCAGGTGCCTGTTGCCGTGATCGACAACGTGAGCGGTGTTCCTCCTATCCAGGGCCCTGGCGGGGTGTCGGGCACCCGCACCATCACACCGGTGACCGAGCAGGAGATGATCGTGGAGGTGGTCGTGAAGAAGGGGGACCTGCGCGGCTTCGGCAAACTGCAGGAGACCATTCCCCAAGGATTCACCGCCGTTGAGAAGAGCAGTGATGAGGCCATCTTCACCGCGCAGGACCGTATCGTGAAGTTCGTATGGTTGAACCTGCCTGCCCGCAACGAAGTGCGCGTGTCCTACAAGCTGCGCGCGAACCAACGCCCTGATGGTGAATACACGATCGACGGCGAGTTCGGCTATCTGCTGAACGATGAGACCCAGAAAGCCGTCGTGGGGTCCAGCAAGTTCTTCATCGGCGCACGTGCCTTTGAAATGCTGGCCGAGGACCCGGCGAAGTTGGACCAGATGGACAATGCTGATGCCGCCCTGGCCTTGCAGCGCAAGCAGGAAGCAGAGCGCAAAGCCCAGGAGGAGGCCGCTGCCAAGGCCGCTCAACAGGAGGCCACAGCACGCGCTGCTCAGCAGCCGACGAAGACCACGACGCAACAGCCGAAGACCCAGGCTCCCAAGGAAAGCACCACGGCCACCACCTCCCGCATCCCTGCACCGGAAAAGGGTGTGAGCTACAAGGTGCAGATCACGGCCGCACACCGCGAAGTGGGCAAGTCCTACTTCGTCGCACGGCACAATTTCTCCGGTGACTTCCAGATCGAGCGCCACCAGGGCTGGATCAAGTACGTGACCGGCAGCTACACCGAGTACCGTGCCGCCCGCGATCAGCGCGTGCGTTACGTGGACGCAGGCCACAACTTCCCCGGTCCCTTCGTGACAGCCTACAACAACGGCGAGCGTATCACCGTGCAGGAGGCCCTGATGATCTCACGTCAACAGTGGGTGCAGTAAGCCCGCACCATGCATACAGGCCGGTCATATCACCATGTGCGGCCGCTGAGGACCATCATCCTGGCGGCCCTGATCGGACTCTTCATGCCGCCCGTAATGGGCCAGACGGACACGACCGGAAGTGCCGGGCGTGACAGCGTGAGCACTCCCCTGCCACGCGCTTCCATCGGACTCGGCACCGGTATGCTCGCGTTCTATGGTGATGTGGGAAAGCAACACGCCACCTACAGTCCTCTGGTGACGCGGGTCGGCTTCGACCTGCGTGCCTCGTTCCCCATCACACCCTGGCTGGAAGGCGGCCTCTATGCGTTGCACGGTCGTCTGGGGGTGAATGAACGCAGCCTGGAGCGCAACCTGAACTTCGAGTCGCGTGTTACTTCCGGGGGGCTTTTCCTGCGGTACAACTTCCTGCAGCTCCTCAACCCCAAGCGCGTTGTGGAGCCCTACCTGAGCGTCGGGTTCGGTTCGGTGGAGTTCCTCTCCAAGACCGACCTCCGCGATGGTGCCGGCAACACCTACCACTACTGGAGCGACGGCACCATCCGTGACATCGCCGAGGATGCCCCGAACGCAGGGCAGGCCCAGGAGATCCAGCGGGACTACACGTACGAGAGCGATGTGCGTGAGACCAACCCGGACGGTTTCGGCAAATACCCCGAACGCACCTGGGCGGTACCTATCGGACTTGGAGCACGCATGGACCTCGGCGGCGGGTTCGACTTCCGGATCGGCGCCACCCTGCACTACACCTTCACCGACCTGGTGGATGGCGTTACGGCCGACAGCCAGGGCTCACGCGCCGGCGACAGCAGCAACGACATGTTCCTCTATTCGTCGTTCTCGATCGGCTGGGCCGTGCCGCTCGAACCACGACAGCGCAAGCGCCGCATGACGCCACTGAACGAGGAGCAGCTCGACCTCATTGTGCTGAACGACGACGAGGACGGCGACGGCGTGAAGGACATGCAGGACCTATGCCCGGGCACACCGGCCGGTGCCGCCGTGGATGCCAACGGTTGTCCGCTGGACGGAGATGGCGATGGCGTTCCCGACCATGCCGATGATGAACTGAACAGTGTACCGGGCGCCATCGTTGATGCACGCGGTGTCACCATCACGGACGAGGCCTACCTCAAGGGCTTCCTGAACTACCTCGATTCGGGCAACGTGAACGTGGTGACCACTCGTGTGGAGTCCTTTGGACCGGTGAACCGCCCGCAGCAGGCCAAGCGTGTCTTCGTAGTGAAGGTGGGCACGCAGGTGGAAGGCATCGATGAGGCGCTCATCCAGAAGATCCTGAGCATACCGGACGTGCGCACCATCGAGAAGGGCGACACCACCTTCTACGTGGTGGGCAACTACGAGTCCATTCCCGAGGCGCTGCGCCGCGAACTGGAGCTGAAGGGCATGGGCATCGAGAGCGTGGTGATGGCCGAAGAGAACGGCAGGCTCATCGATGTGAGCCAGGAATTGGCGGCCGATCGGGCCCGTATGCGCGGCATGGGCGCTGGTGACGACAGCCGCGACGTGATCGTTCGCGTACAGTTGGGCGCCTTCCGCAAGAAGCTCTCCACGAACATCTTCAAGGACATCCCCGACCTGGTGGTGATCAAGGGGGATGACGGCCTCACGCGCTATTACACCGGCTCGTTCACCGATGTGAACCAGGCCGCCGCCCTCAAGGTGCAGATGCTGTTGAGCGGCTTCGAGGGCGCCTTCCTTGTGGCCTTCCGCGAAGGCAAGCGGGTGAGCATGAAGGAGGCCGGCGCCAAGCTCACCGGTCCCGAGGACCTGCGCACCCTTCCGGTAAGCTCCGTGAACAAGGACAAACTGCGCTACAAGGTGCAGGTGGGCACCTTCGCCGGCAACATCCCCATGGACACCATGGGCAAGCTGATCGAGATGGGTGATGTCACCTCCATCCCCAGCGCCGATGCGGTCCGCTACTTCTACGGAAGCTTCAAGGACCGCGCCTCCGCCGAGGAGGCCAAGGTCACCATCCAGGCCAAAGGCTTCCCCGATGCCTTCGTGGTGGGCGAGATGAACGGCCACATCATTCCGGCCGACGACGCCGACGGCCTGCTTGGCAAGCCCTGACCACCCCCATCGGGCGATCACCGTTCCTTCCGTGCAATAGCCGGAGGGTGCCCCGCGTTGTTCGCAGGCCTCCCCTACCTTTCCCATTCATTCACTGCACATGGACCTCGGGTACCGCCCTCAGCGCGTGCTGGGCATCGCTTTGCTATTCCTTTTGCTGATCACCGGCTGCAAGCGGCAGACCGCCATGCTGCCGGACAGCGCCTTCACACCCTACATCTCAGCCTTCACCACAGGCCATGTATCGGCCACGAGCGTGGTGCTGGTGCGCATCAGTGATGATCAGCGATGGCTGGATACGGCCGCCACGGACCTGCAGCAGATCTTCAGCCTCGACCCATCCGTGCCGGGCACGGTCTCCTGGCAGGACCGCCAGACCTTGGTGTTCACCCCGGCCGAACGCTTGCGCCCCAACACCTTGCACTCGGTGCGTTTCCAGTTGGGACAGCTCATCGAGGTGCCCGCCGGCCTTGAGGTCTTCACCTTCCAGTTCACCACGGTGGCCCAAGGCATCGATGTGCGCGTGAGCGACCTGCAGCCGCTCTCCCTTTCGGACCTCACGTGGTCACGGGCCATCGTGCAGGTGTACACCAGCGACGATGCAAGCGGGCAGGACCTCGAAGGCTGCTTCACGGCGGTGCAGGGCGGGCGACGCCTACCGCTGACCTGGGAACATGAGCCCAATGGCCGGCACCACCGCTTCGTGGCCGACAGCATCCACCGCGGCGATGCACCCTCCACGGTCACCTTCACCTGGAGCGGCAAGGCCATTGGCGCCGATGCGGAAGGATCGCTGCCCTTTGATGTTCCGGCCATCGGCGACCTGCGCCTCATCAGCGCCACCACCTCCAGCGATGGTGAGCAATTCGCCGAGCTGCTCTTTTCCGACCCGCTCGATGCGGCACAGGAGCTCACAGGCCGGGCCGGGATCAGCGGCGCGGACGATGTGCGGACCACCATTGATGGCAACAAGCTTGTGCTCCATCCGGTGCAGCGTCTCAGCGGCGATCACCAGGCCTTCGTTTCAGGCCAACTGGTGAACGTGAACGGACGGAAACTGGGCCAGGACATCACCGTCGACCTCCGGTTCGAAGAGCTGAAACCGGCCGTGCGCATGGTGGGCAAGGGCGTGGTGCTCCCCTCCACCGACGGCCTCGTGATGCCTTTCGAGGCGGTAAACCTCAAGGCCGTGGAGGTCCGCGTGGTCCGTATCAACGAGCACAACGTGGGGCAGTTCCTCCAGGTGAACGCATTGGACGGGCAACGCGAACTGGCCCGTGTGGGACGGCTTGTCTCCCGAAAGACCGTCCAACTCAGGACCGCCGATGGACCCGACCTGGGCCGGTGGAACCGCTACTTCATCGATCTGGAGGAGCATGTCAAGGCCGATCCCGGCGCGATCTATCGCGTGCAGCTGTCCTTCGGCCGGCAACATGCGGTCTATCCCTGCGAAGGGGTGGCACCGGATGAAGGCCCCGTGCATGAACGCACCTGGGAGGAGGAACAGGCCGAATACGACCGCACTGGCGACTACTGGTACTACGACGAGTGGGACGAGGGCTACTACGAGGACTACGACCACAGCGAACGCGACGATCCCTGCACCCCCTCCTACTACGCCCGCGACCGGTCCGTGGCGCGGAACATCATCGCCTCGGACCTGGGCTTGATCGCGAAACGCGGGAACGATGGCTCCCTGCTGGTGGCTGTGAGCGACCTGCGGTCCACCCAGCCCCAGAGCGGTGTGGCGGTGGAAGTGCAGAACTACCAGCGGCAACGACTGGCCTCCGCAGTGACCGGCCGGGATGGACTGGTGACCATTCCCACCACCGTGAACCAGCCCTTCCTGCTCATCGCCACCAAGGGGGCGCAACGCGGCTACCTGAAGATGGACGATGGGTCCGCGCTGTCCGTGAGCGAACTGGACGTGGAGGGCCAGGCGGTGGACCGCGGCCTGAAAGGCTTCATCTACGGGGAGCGTGGCGTGTGGCGCCCAGGTGATTCGCTCTACCTCGCCTTCATGCTGCAGGATATGCGCCAACGCCTGCCCGATGATCATCCGGTGGTGCTTGAGCTTTCCGACCCGCGCGGACGACTGGAACAGAAACACGTGCGCACCAGCTCGGTGAACGGCGTGTACGCGTTCCGCCTCGCCACTTCGCCGGATGCCCCCACCGGTGTCTGGAACGCCGTGGTGCGCGTGGGCGGCGCCACCTTCCACAAATCGCTGCGGATCGAGACCGTGAAGCCGAACCGCCTGAAGATCGCGCTTGACCTGCCTGAACGACTGGAGCGGACCACCTCCAAACCTGTGGAACTGCGCTCCACCTGGCTGCACGGATCACCCGCACGGAACCTGAAGGCCCGCGTGACGGTGACCACCACCGCTGGATCTCCTGCCTTCAAGGGTGTGGACGGCTACACCTTCAACGACCTGCGCAACTGGTCGCCCGAAGAGGAGGAGGTCGTGTTCGATGGCCAGCTCAGCGAGGAGGGCGTGACCCAGTTCGCGCTGCGACCCACGGCGGGTGCCAATGCACCGCCCGTGCTCAACACCAACATCGTTACCCGTGTGTTCGAGGCCGGCGGTGATGCCAGTATGGACCGCACCACCGTGCCCTACTACGCCTATGCGAGCTATGCAGGCGTCAAGGCGCCACCCACCCGCAATGGCTGGGGAACACTGCTCACCGACACGACCTACCGCTTCGACATCGCGGCCCTGACGAGCGCAGGTGCCCCGATCGCGGGCAAGAAGCTGAAGGTGCAGGTGTACAAGCTGAACTGGAACTGGTGGTGGGATGGCAGCTTCAATGGCAACGCCAACTACATCCGCTCGGCCAGCGTGGAACTACGTTCTGAGCAGGAGCTGACCACCGATGCCAAGGGCCGTGCGCAGCACAGGTTCCGGATCGACCGGCCCGACTGGGGGCGGTTCGCCGTGCGCGTCACCGACCCTGAGAGCGGCCACAGCAGCGCGGCACAGCTCTACCTGGACTGGCCGGGCTGGGAAGGACGCAGCCGCCGCGAGGACCCCGAACAGGCCGCCAAGCTCACCTTCAACAGCAGCAAGCCCAATTACACCGTGGGCGACGAAGCCGTGCTCACCATCCCCTCGTCGGGGACCGGCCGTGCGTTGGTCAGCCTGGAGACCGGCAGCCGGGTGCTCAGTGCCACGTGGATCGAACTCAAGGAGAAGGAGACCACCTATCGGTTCCCCGTGAACGCGGACATGGTGCCCAACGTCTATGCGCACGTAACCGTGGTGCAGCCCCATGCCCACACGCGCAACGACCTGCCCATCCGCCTCTACGGCGCGATCCCCATCCTGGTGGAGGACCCCACAACACGCCTCCACCCCACCATCTCCATGGCCAAGGAGATCCGCACGGACGCACCCTTCTCGGTGGAGGTGGCGGAGAAGGGCGGCAAGGCCATGACCTACACCCTGGCCATCGTGGATGAAGGACTGCTGGACCTTACCCGCTTCAAGACACCCGACCCATGGGGCCACTTCCACGCACGGGAAGCACTCGGAGTGCGCACTTGGGACATGTACGACCAGGTGATCGGCGCTTTCGGCACACAACTGGAACGCGTGCTGGCCCTGGGCGGCAGTGATGATGCCGGTCCTGCACCCGGGGCCCGCGTGAACCGCTTCAAGCCCGTGGTTCGCTACGTGGGTCCGTTCCGCTTGGAGAAGGGCCGCAAGGCCAGCCATACGTTCACCATCAGCAACTACGTGGGCTCTGTGCGCGTGATGGTCGTGGCCACCGACGGCGAACGGGCCTATGGCCATGACGAGCGGACCGTTCCGGTGAAGAAGCCCCTGATGCTACTCGCCACGCTGCCGCGTGTGCTGGCACCGGGTGAAGTGGCCGACCTGCCCGTCACCGTGTTCGCGATGGACCCCAAGGTGAAGGACGTGACGGTGACAATGGAACCCAATGGTCTCCTTGTGCCGGAGGGTCCCTCCTCGATCAAGGTGCGCTTCGATCGCACAGGCGACCGTGTCGTGAGCTTCCGCGTCCGCGTAAGGGAAGGCATCGGCACGGCCAAGGTGAAGGTGAGCGCCAGCAGCGGGAACGAGAACGCTCAGGAACGCATCGAACTGGCCGTTCGCCAGCCGAACCTGCCCCGCACGGAGGTGACCGAACTGGTGGTGCAGGCCGGCCAGCAGCAACGCTTCGCTCCGGCACCGATCGGAGTGGTCGGCACCAACTCCGCGTACGTGGAGATCAGCACGATCCCGCCGGTGGACCTAGGCAGAAGGCTCCAATACCTCATCGACTACCCGCACGGCTGCCTGGAGCAGACCACCTCGAAGGCCTTCCCACAGCTTTTCCTGGCCCAGGTGATGGAACTCCCCGATCGCACGGTGCACAGTCTGCGCAGCAATGTGGAGTCGGCGATCCGGCGCATGGGCCAGTTCCAGCGGAGCGATGGCAGTTTCAACTACTGGCCCGGCGGGGACCACTACGACAACTGGACCAGTATCTACGCGGGTCACTTCCTGGTCGAGGCCGAGCGCCAGGGCTTTGCCGTACCGACCCCGCTGAAGAACAGTTGGCTTGCTTTCCAACGCAAGGCCGCACGCGAATGGAACGGCGCGGTGACGAGCGGCTGGAGCAAGGAGTCCGTGCAGTTCCTGCAGGCATACCGGCTCTATGTGCTGGCGCTGGCAAAACAGCAGGAACTGGCGTCGATGAACCGCCTCCGCGATCAACGCGACCTGTCCGCTCGCACCCGCTGGGTGCTGGCCGCGGCCTATGCGCACATGGGCCGTGCCGATGTGGCACGCGGACTGGTGCAAGGCCAGGACGTGATGATGCCCGCCTACACCAACGACTGCCGCACCTATGGCAGTGACCTCCGCGACGAGGCTCTGGTGGTGGATGCTCTCCTGAAACTGGGTGAAGTGCCCCGTGCGGCAGGCCTGGTGCAGCACATCGCGAAGCGGCTGAGCTCCGGCAATTGGTACAGCACCCAGAGCACGGCATTCGGTCTGCTCGCCGTGGCCCGTCTGGCGGAACGCGACCCGCTGGGCAAGGGCATGGACCTGGCGTGGACCGAAGATGGCAAGGCCGCGCAGGTGCGGCACAGCGACAAGGCCGTGATGCGGATGGACCTCGCGGTGCCCGATGGCAAGCGCGGCTACACGCTGCAGAACAAGGGCAAAGGCCTGCTCTACGTGCGACTGGTGCGCAGTGGCACGCCCCTGGCCGGCGAGGAGGCCGCCACCTCGAGCGGACTGGCCATGGAGGTGACCTATGTGAACAGCGACGGTGTCCCCATCGATCCCAGCACCATCGAACAAGGCACTGACTTCACGGCGGTGGTGAGGGTGAAGCACCCGGGTGTGGTGGCCGGCTATGAACAGCTCGCCCTCACGCAGGTGTTCCCCTCGGGCTGGGAGATCCGCAACACCCGGATGGAAGGCACCGAGGCCAACATTCCGGGCAGTGGCTTCACCTACCAGGACATCCGGGACGATCGGGTCATGACCTACTTCCACCTGGGCAAGGGTGCGACCGTGACCTACAGGGTGCGCTTGAACGCCGCCTATGCCGGTCGTTTCTACCTGCCTGGACCGGTGTGCGAAGCGATGTACGATGACCAGGTTCAGGCCCGTGGCAAAGGACGATGGGTGCAGGTGGTGAACAGCGCACAGGAGAGCACGGTGCAACGGTGAGGTGTTGCCTCCCATCGGGCAAGGGCTGGCCATGATCACCTGGGGGATCTCCTTCCTTTCCCGCAACGGTCGGACGCTCCGACGATCGCTGGTGGCGCTGGCGCTGCTGCTGGCCTGGGCGGCGTGGTGGCCCATGGCACCATTGTTCACCACACCTCGAAGCACGGTGCTGCTGGACCGCCGTGGCGACCTATTGGGCGCCACTGTGGCTGCCGACGGCCAATGGCGGATGCCCCCAGGGCCGACCATACCCGCGCGGCTGGAGACCAGCATCATCACCTTCGAGGACCGGCACTTCCGGAGCCATGTGGGCGTGCATCTCCCCTCGCTGATCAGGGCCTGGAAGCAGAACCGGCGCGCCGGACGCACGATCAGTGGGGGCAGCACGATCACCATGCAATTGGCCCGCATGGCCCTCGGGGACAGGCCCCGCACCTACTGGAACAAGCTCACGGAGGTCCTGCTTGCGCTGCGCTTGGAGCTCCGGTACAGCAAGGACGAGATCCTGGCGCTATACGTGTCCAATGCCCCGTTCGGCGGGAACGTGGTGGGGGCCGAGGCCGCCGCGTGGCGCTGGTTCGGCAGACCCTTGGAAAGCCTCGGCTGGGCCGAGAGCGCCACGCTGGCCGTGCTGCCGAACTCGCCGGCGCGGATGCACCCCGGCCGCAACCGGGAGGCTTTGCAGGCCAAGCGCGACCGGCTGCTCGGATCACTGCTCCAACGCGGACACATCGATAGTCTTCAATGGTCGCTCGCCGTTGAGGAACCGCTGCCCGAACGCCCGCTGCCGTTGCCCCGCTCGGCCCCGCATCTCCTGTCCACACTGCAGCAACGCGGTCACGACCAACAGCGTGTAGCGACCACCATCGATGGCGACCTACAGCTACGCCTTAGTACGATCGTGGACCGCTACGGAGCCGTGCTGCGTGCGAACGAGGTGCACAATGCGGCGCTGCTGGTGCTCGATGTCCGCACCGGTGAAGTGCTGGCCTATGTGGGCAATCTCCCTTCGGCCACGGATCGCGAGACCGGACAGGTTGACATCATCCAAGCGCCACGCAGCACCGGCAGCCTGCTGAAACCCTTCCTGCATGCGGCCATGCTGCAGCAGGGCGAGCGCATGCCACGACAACTGGTGGCTGACATCCCCACCCGCTACGAAGGCTTCATGCCGGAGAACTATGACCGCACGCACGCCGGGGCCGTGCCTGCCGATGTGGCCCTGGCCCGCTCCCTCAATGTGCCCGCCGTGCGCGCACTGCGCAGCCATGGTGTGCACCGCTTCCTGCTCACCCTGCACGCCATGGGCTTTGCGCACATCGATCGCAGCGCGGACCACTACGGCCTTTCGCTGGTGGTGGGCGGCGCGGAAAGCTCCCTGTGGGAACTGACCGGGGCATACGCGTCCATGGCCCGGCTGCTGCAATATGCCGGTCAAGAAGGCGCCTGCGTGCATCCTCCGGTCGTAGTGCAGGGCAAGGCCGCAGGATGTGCAGCCGGGCAGCCCCCGATCCAGGTGGGCGCGATCCACCACACGCTGGAGGCCTTGCGCACCCTGAACCGACCGGAGACCGAAAGCGGCTGGGAACATTTCGGAGGGATGCAGGACATTGCCTGGAAGACCGGCACCAGCTTCGGTCACCGCGATGCCTGGGCCATTGGCTGCACCCCGCGCTATGCCGTCGGTGTGTGGACCGGCAATGCCTCGGGTGAAGGACGGCCCGGCCTCACCGGCACGCTCGCCGCAGCCCCCCTGCTGTTCGACGTCTTCAACGCGCTGCCTTCCACGAACACCTTCGACGTGCCGTTCGACCACTTGGTGCGATTGGCCACATGCAGGGCCAGCGGCCATCGGGCCGGTGCGGATTGCCCACAGGTGGATACGCTCTGGACGATCCCCGCGGCCGAACGCACAGCGACCTGCCCCTACCATGTGCCGATCCTGGTGGACGCGACCGGGAATGTGCGCGTGGCACCCGGTCCGGATGCCGTGCGCACCACCTGGTTCGTGCTGCCCCCCGCCATGGAAGCCTACTACACACCCACCCATGCCGGCTACCGCTCAATACCGCCGTGGCGCAGCAGCGATACCCCGGGCATGACCCTCAGTTCCATGGAAGTGATCTACCCGGAGCCGGGATCCCGCATCGTGGTGCCGCGCGGACTGGACGGGGAGCGCGGTGCCGTGGTGATGCATGCAACCCATCGTACCAACGGCATGGCCATCCATTGGGACATTGACGGAACCTACCAGGGCACCACCAGTGGCGATCACCGCCTCGCCACGATCCTGGCACCGGGCCAGCACAGGTTAACCCTGACCGACACCCATGGCGAACGCACCAGCGTGAGCTTCCAGGTCCTGCATGCCGCAGCAGCCCGGTGAGCCTTCACTGATCAACCTTTCTTAACGGCACACGGGTAGCCGTCGCCACCCCAGCATCGTTACTTTGCAGAACGCACTCGCGTAACCCTCCATGTCCTCACGCCTTCTGCTCGCCCTCGTCCTGCCCATCGCAGGGCTCTTCCCCGCTTTCGCCCAGCAGGGTGCCGACCCCGCAACCACCGGCAAGATCGAATCGCTGCTCTACCACATCGATCGGATGTACGTGGATGAGGTGGATAAGAAGGCGCTTGTGGACGCCGCGATCATCCGGATGCTGGAGGAGCTCGACCCCCATTCCATCTACATCCCCAAGGAGGAGTTGGAGGAGGTGAACGAGCCCTTGAAGGGGAACTTCGAGGGCGTGGGCATCCAATTCAACCTGGTGCGCGACACGATCTATGTGGTGGATGCCATCGCAGGCGGCCCTTCCGAGCGCCTGGGCATCCGTTCCGGCGACCGCATCGTCTCCATCGACGGGGAGAACGCGGCCGGTGTAGGCTTCAAGAACAGCGATGTGATGAAGCGTCTGCGCGGCAAGAAGGGCACCAAGGTGAAGGTGGACATCCTGCGCAAGGGCGAGGCCGCACCCCTTGAGTTCACCATCACGCGTGACAAGATCCCCATCTACAGCGTGGAGGCGGCCTACATGGCCAGTCCCACCGTGGGCTACATCAAGGTGAGCCGGTTCAGCGCCACCACCATGAAGGAGTTCCGCGACAAGCTGGACGAGCTGAAGGCCAAGGGCATGCAGGACCTGATCCTGGACCTGCAGGGCAATGGCGGCGGCTACCTGCGTACGGCCATCGAGATGTCGGACGAGTTCCTGCCGGACAAGCGTTTGATCGTGTACACGGAAGGCCGCACCTCCCCCCGGGAGGACACCTATTCCACGGCCACTGGGCGCTTCGAGAAGGGCCGACTGGCGGTATTGGTGGATGAAGGCTCGGCCAGTGCCAGCGAGATCGTGAGCGGTGCCGTGCAGGACTGGGACCGTGGCCTGATCGTGGGTCGGCGCAGCTTCGGCAAGGGCCTGGTGCAGCGGCCCGTGATGCTGCCCGATGGATCGGCCGTGAGGCTCACCGTTTCCCGCTACTACACCCCCTCGGGCCGTTCCATCCAGAAACCCTACGACGAGGGCGTGGAGGCGTACCAGCGCGAACGAGTGGAGCGTCTGGCCAAGGGTGAGCTCACCTCCGCCGACAGCATCCACATGGCCGATACGGTGAAGTACTACACCATGAACAAACGCGTGGTCCACGGTGGCGGCGGCATCACGCCAGACCTCTTCGTGCCCATCGATACCACCCAGAGCTCCGAGTACTTCGGCAAGCTCGTGCGCAATGGGGTGTTCAACACGTTCGCGTTGACCTATGTGGATGGCCACCGCCAGGCCCTTCTATCCGCCTACCCGAACGCCGAGGCCTTCCGGCGCGACATGGTGGTGGGCCCCGACCTGCTGGAAGCGCTCCAAGCCGCGGCCGAGAAGGAAGGCATCGAACGCGACCCCGATGGCCTGGCCCGCTCCAGGGACCTTATCGCCCTGCGCCTCAAAGCCTTGATCGCCCGCGACTTGTGGGACACTTCGGCCTATTGGCAGGTGATCAACGCCGAGAACTCCGTGGACCGCAGCTTCCAGAAAGCCATGGAAGCCTTGGGGGACAACACCTTCCAGAAACTGGGCATGGCCCGGTAGCGCCCTGTTAACGGCCCGTTAATGCCGTGGCGGCGGATCTCCATCCATCCTATTTTCGCACCCCGTTGACGCAACCATCCCGAACAACCCTCAGACCATGAAAGACAAGATCCAGATCGCACTGCTCGCTGTGATCGCCGTGGCCCTCGGCGTCATCGCTTGGGGTCAATTGAAGGACACCGACGGCGAAACCAGCACAGCACCCGTGGTGGCCGCCACTAATTCCACGGCCAACCCGGCCACACCGGCCCCCACCACCTTCGACCCGATGCAGAAGGCCGGTGAAGTGGTGGACAACAAGCCGAAGACGACCGTCAACTTCGCCAACTACGAACACGATTTCGGCAACATCAAGCAGGACAGCGAGAACAAGTACGTGTTCACCTTCACGAACACCGGGACTGAGCCGCTGATCATCGAGCAGGCCAACGGCAGCTGCGGTTGCACCGTGCCCAACTACCCCAAGAACCCGATCCCTCCCGGTGGCACCGGCGAGATCCAGGTGGAGTACAAGCCCGGCAAGCAGGAGAACGCGCAGACCAAGGAGGTGACCGTGATCGCCAACACCGAGCCGCGCGAGACCAAGCTGCGCATCAAGGCGTTCGTGCAGAAGATCTGACAGCGACCTAAGGCATGAAAAAAGCCCCCTTGCGCTGGCAAGGGGGCTTTTTTCATGCCTTCGATCAGGAGAACAGGGCGTTGATGGCGCGGGCCATCGCCAGGTCCTTTTCCGTGACCGCACCGCCCGCATCGTGCGTGCGCAGGACGATGTGCACGCGATCGTAGGTGTTGGACCAATCCGGATGGTGCCGCATCCGCTCGGCGAGCAGGGCCACACGGGTCATGAAGGCGAAGGCCTCGTTGAAGTCCGTGAAGCGGAAGCTCCGTTGCAGGCCATCCGCACCGTGATCCCAACCCGGTACGCTCATCGGTGGATGGGCAATGCGATGGTGTGCGGCGCGACGGGAGGCTCCACGATGGTCATCTCCTTCAACAGGTGGTCGGCATCCGCGTAGATGTCGATGAGGAAGAGGATGTAGCGCACATCCACGCAAATGTTGCGGCACTTGGCCGGATCGAACTGGATGTCGCTCATGGTGCTTTCCCAAGAGCGGTCGAAGTTGAGGCCGATGAGCTCGCCACGTCCGTTCAGCACCGGGCTGCCGCTGTTGCCACCGGTGGTATGCAGCGACGAGGTGAAGCAGACCGGTAGCGTGCCATCCACGCCATAGCGCCCATAGTCCTTGGCCTTGTGGAGTTCGATGAGTCGCTGCGGCACATTGAACTCCGGATCACCGGGCACGTGCTTGGCGATGACGCCGTCCAGTGTGGTGTAGGGCTCGTAGGTGACCCCGTCGCGAGGGCGGCTGCCTTCCACCTTCCCGTAGGAAAGCCGAAGGGTGCTGTTGGCATCGGGCCAGTAGGTCTTCTCCGGATAGAGCTCCATCATACCCTTCACGTAAGTGCGCATGGCCGTTTCGATGCGGTCACCCACGGCGGCATGCTGGGGCCGCACCTGGTCCAGGAAGGTGGAGAAGAAGCTGCGCGCCACCCGGTACAGCGGATCCGCTGCGAGCTTCTTCATGGCCTTGGCCGAGGGGTTGCGCAAGGCCGCCTTCAACCGGAGCTCATCGGTGAACACGCTGCGTGCGTAGAGCGCATCCACCCAGGCGTCCGTGCTGCCCTTGAACTTCGTGTCGATCTCCTGCAGCACCGCAGGGGCCAGCGCGGCCGGGATATGCTTCCGGTAGATGGGCAGCAGGGCCTTGAAGATCGCCTTGTCCACGGCCATATCGTGGTTCTTGAAATACCCTTCGGCCCCGGTGAGGCGCTCGCTTACGTCCTGGGCAAGCTTCCCTTCGACGCGGAGCTTCTCATGGCCATCGATCAGGTCGTGGAAGCCATCCGCAAAGCGGAGCACGTCCGGACCGTAGTAGACCATCTCCACGAACAGGTCGCGGGCGGTCGCATAGGGGATGTACTCACCATAGAGCGTGCGCAGATCGTCGATCACCGCAGCGTACTGGCCCTGGCCCTTCTCCCACGCCTTGGCCGCATAGGCCGCTTCATAGTCACGCTTGCGCTGCAGGGTGTTCAGTTCGTTCAGCCCGCGCAGCTCACCGATCCACTTCTTCCACGCGTTGCTGATACCCGCCTGCTTGTCGGCGTACTGGAGGCGGGTGCGGTCGTTGCTGCGCATGGCGGCATCGATCACCCCCAGGCTGGCGGTGCGCATGGCAATGCGCATGGGATCCGCCTTCTCCATCACATACTCCACGGCAAATGAGCTCAGGTAGCGCTGGGTGTTGCCGGGGAATCCGAAGATCATGGCGAACTCGCCTTCCTTCGGGCCTTCCAGGCTCATGGGCAGTACGTGGCGGGGCTGGAAGGGGATGTTCGCATCGGCCGGGTCGGCAGGTTTGCCATCGGGACCGGTGTAGATGCGGAACAGGCTCATGTCCGCGTTGTGCCGGGGCCACATCCAATTGTCCGTGTCGCCCCCGAACTTGCCGATGCCATCGGGTGGAGCGCCCACCAGGCGCACATCACGGAAGGTCTCGGTGACGATCAGGTAGTAGGAGTTCCCATAGTTGAAGGGCCGCACCACGGCGGCATAGTGCGTGCCGTGAGTGGCCTCCTTGATGAGCGGCGCGGACAGGCGCGTCACGGCCTCACGACGTTGGGCCTCGGTCTGGCCCGCCTCCAGTTGCGGCACGATCCGGTCGGTGACATCCTCCATGCGTATCACGAAGGTGGCCGTGAGCCCCGGGTTGCGGAGCTCCTGGCTGAGGTCCTTCGCCCAGAACCCGTTCCGGAGCAGGTCGTTCTCCACCGTGCTGTGGTCGGTGATGGCCCCGAAGCCGCAATGGTGGTTGGTGAGGATGAGGCCCTGGGACCCGATCACCTCGGCGGTGCAGCCTCCCCCGAACAGCACGATGGCATCCTTGAGGCTGCCTTTGTTGATGCTGTAGATGTCCTCTGCGGTGAGCTTCAATCCCGCCGCCTGCATGTCACCTTCAATGCCCTTGAGCAGGGTGGGAAGCCACATGCCCTCATGGGCCCGTACCGTGAAGGCCATGACGTACACGGCCAGTACTAGAAGCGATCGCTGCATGATGATGGAACGTCCCTGCTGGGTAGGGGAACGCCGGGCCAAATTAGCCAGACCGGAAGCAACCGGCGGGCTATTCCGTCACCTGGTCGGTCGCAGGCGGTGCCTTGGCCTGGTGTTCCTTGTCCACCACCTCGCTGATGAACCAGGCCAGCAGCACGATGAGCAGAAGCGCGAAGAAAGCCTTGGGGTCCTTGTACAGGGGACGCCGGTGGAAGAGCCGCGTGGCCCGGTGGTAGTTGTACACCAGCCGCTTGGGGTCGCGGTAGCGCGCGATCTCGGCATCGGTGGGTTCCTGGGGCCTTCCCTCGGGCGATATGCGGTAACGTCGGTTCATGCCCGTGTCGAAAGGTAGGTGCGCAGGGTGGCGAGGACGCGGTGCGTGCGCATCTTGGCGGCATCCTCCCCGATCCCGAGCACGGAGCCCAGTTCGGCGAAGCTCATCCCATCCATGTAGCGGAGTTCGATCAGGCGGGCCGCATCCTCCTTCAACTTGGACAGGGCCAGCGCGAGGCGTCGCATGTCCTCATCCTGTCCAGGCAGCCCGATCTCCTCGGAAAGGCCCCGCACCTCGGCATAGCTCATATCGATGACCACTTCGCGCCGCTTGCGCCAGTACATCTTCAGCTCGTTCAAGGCAATACGGTACAGCCAGGCCCGGAACGGCAGGCCACGCGGCTCGTAGCGCGAGAGGGAAAGCATGGCTTTGAGAAAGGTCTGTTGGGTGAGGTCGGCCGCCAGCTCGCGGTCGCTGGCACGGCGAAGGATGAAGCGGAAGATGGCGGCGAAGTGCAGTTCGTAAAGGGGCGCGAACGCCTCCGGATCGGACTTCGCCCGGGCTATGTGCACCTCCTCCTGTGGGGTCATCGTTGCGTGCTGCAAAATGGACAATGCATCTCCCGTGGGAAAGTAACGCGCCTCATCGCCAGAACGGTTGTTTTCCCTGTCCGCCCCCGAACCAGCCGGCCCACACCACCGACCCGAGGTCGGTCGTGGGTAACTTCGTGGTCCATGAGCAGGGTGATGGTCCGGGCATTGTGTGTTGGTGCGATGTCGCTCGGCATGACACATCTTATCCACGGCCAACAAGGCCCGCGCTTCATCGAGAACAAGGGCCAGTGGCCGGCGCAGGTCGCTTACATGGGCGAGCTGTCGGGTGCCACCATCTGGATGGAGCGCAACGCGGTGGTGATCGACCGGTACGACGCGGAACGGCTGCACCAGGCCCATGCCAACGTGAACTTCCGGGTGGACGCTGCGGAGAACACCACCCTGCGCCACCATGCCGTGCGGCTCACCTTTCTCAGCGCCACGCCGGCTGCACGCACCTCGGCCGATCGGCCCTTCGTGACGCGGTACAACTATTTCATCGGCAACGACCCGGCGCGTTGGGGACGGAAGGCCCGGGCCTTTGCCACCGCCACCTTGCACGAGGTGGCCCCCGGGATCAATGCGGTGTTCCGCGAGGGAAGGGCCGGATTGAAATACGACCTGGTCGTGGCCCCTGGTGCCGATCCGGGCGCGCTCCGGTTCACCTATGAAGGGGCGAATGAGCTCTCCGTGCGCGATGGTGCGCTGATGATCGGCACCTCATTGGGCCGCCTGGTGGAACGGATCCCCATCGCCTACCAGCAGATCGGGGAGGAGCGCCGGACCATCGCCTGCAGCTACGTGCTCTCGGATGGGGTGATCAGCTTGCGCACCGCCCCCTACGACACTCAGCTTCCGCTCATCATCGACCCCGAGCTCGCCTTCGCCACATTCAGCGGATCGGTCAGCAACAACTTCGGGTATTCGGCCTCCTTCGATGCGGCCGGCTTCCTGTACGCAGGCAGTACCGCTTTCGGCAATCAGTACCCAGTGACCCTCGGCGCCTACCAGACCACCTGGGCCGGCGGCACCACGGATATCGCCCTCTCCAAATACGACACCACCGGCAGCTTCATGGTTTGGAGCACCTACCTGGGGGGAGGTGCCGCGGAAATGCCGCATAGCCTCTTCATGGACGAGAACGACCAACTGGTGGTGCTGGGAACGACCGCTTCCACCGATTTCCCCACCACCAGCGGGGCCTATGACAACACGTTCGGAGGCGGCACGCCCTTCACGCCTTCCGGCTTGGGTCTTTCCTACCCCAATGGTTCGGACATGATCGTGGCACGCCTCAGTGCCGATGGCTCCGCGCTGCTGGGGTCCACCTACCTGGGTGGAACGGGCAATGACGGATTGAACTCGGCACCCGGCCTGAAGTTCAATTACGCGGATGAAGTGCGGGGCGAAGTGCTCTTGGATGAGCTCGGCCGGGTCTGGGTGACCAGCTGCACGCAGAGCGCCGATATTCCTGTAACGGTGGGCGCGGCGCAGGGCAGCTTCGCCGGGGGAAGCCACGACGGGTACGTGGCCCGCCTGAACCCAGCGCTCACGCAACTACAGTATGCCAGCTTCATCGGGGGGACTGCGGCCGACGCGGTGTACGCGGGTGCGCTGGATGATTCCGGTCGGCTCTACGTGTGCGGTGGCACCGTCAGTACCGACCTGCCCGCCACGGCCGGTGCCTGGTCCACCGTGAACCAGGGAGGCGGCGCGGAAGCCTTCGTGGCGCGGCTGGCGATCGACGGCAGTTCGGTGGAAGCCCTCTCCTACTATGGCTCAACGGCATACGACCAGGCCTACTTTGTGGAGATCGATGGCGAGGGTTCCGTGTACCTCTTCGGACAGACGTCGGCACCCAGCGGGCAACTGCACCTCAACGCCACCTACCACATCCCGGCCGGTGGCCAGTTCCTGGCGAAGCTCAACAGCGACCTCACCTCACTGCTCATCGGTGCGCGGATCGGCAGTGGGGATGGCACTCCGGACATCTCGCCCACCGCCTTCCTGGTGGATGTGTGCGACAAGATCTACACCAGCGGTTGGGGGAGCAGCGCCGGTGGCCTCGGTGGGTCGCTCACCACGACCGGCCTTCCGGTGACCGCCGACGCGCACCAGCCCACCACCACAGGCCATGACCTCTACCTCGCGGTGTTCGACATCGACATGACCGCCTTGACCTATGCCACCTACTACGGCGGGCCGGTGAGCCCGGAGCATGTGGACGGGGGAACCAGCCGGTTCGACCGACGCGGCCGCGTCTACCAATCGGTGTGCGCGGGATGCCAGAACAACGACGACTTCCCCACCACGCCGGGGGCCTGGAGCAGCACGAACAACAGCCCTGGCTGCAACAACGCGGTGCTCAAGTTCGACTTCGATGCACCGCTGGT
>Ga0315900_10000712_pt1 | contig 55733 bp, 52 predicted proteins | sample LakEriMetagenome_FD_203521 | JGI IMG/M metagenome (GOLD analysis project Ga0315900, IMG submission 203521) | Freshwater fungal communities from buoy surface, Lake Erie, Ohio, United States - Buoy 12 MA114 | ecosystem: Environmental > Aquatic > Freshwater > Lake > Lake biofilm | place: USA: Lake... | reverse complement strand
GGGTCTGGCACAGGACCCGACAACCCGCCGGATCTGGTACGGCATCGCCACGGCTCACGATTTCGAGAGCCACGACGGCATGACCGAGGAGCGGCTTTATCAGAAGCTGTTCTCCACCCACTTCGGACACCTGGCCATCATTGGCCTCTGGGTTTCGGGCAACCTGTTCCATATCGCCTGGCAGGGCAACTTTGAGCAGTGGGTCGCCGATCCCCTGCATGTGCGTCCCATCGCTCACGCGATCTGGGATCCCCACTTTGGCCAGGGTGCCATTGCGGCCTTCACCCAGGCCGGCGCCTCTTCCCCCGTGAACATCGCGTATTCCGGCTTGTACCACTGGTGGTACACGATTGGCATGCGCACCAACGCCGAGCTCTACCAGGGATCAATCTTCATGATGATCCTGTCGGCCTGGGCCCTGTTCGCTGGTTGGCTCCACCTCCAGCCCAAGTACCGGCCCTCTCTGGCCTGGTTCAAGAACGCTGAATCCCGGCTCAACCACCACCTGGCGGTCCTGTTCGGATTCAGTTCCATCGCCTGGACCGGCCACCTGGTTCACGTGGCCATCCCCGAAGCCCGCGGCCAGCACGTCGGCTGGGACAACTTCCTGTCGGTGCTGCCGCATCCCGCAGGTCTGGCGCCCTTCTTCACCGGTAACTGGGGTGTCTATGCCCAGAACCCGGACACCGCTTATCAGGTGTTCGGTACGGCCGAGGGTTCCGGGAGTGCGATCCTCACCTTCCTGGGTGGTTTCCATCCCCAGACCGAAGCTCTCTGGCTCACAGACATCGCCCACCACCATCTGGCGATCGGCTGCATTTTCGTGATCGCTGGCCACATGTACCGGACCAACTTCGGTATCGGCCACTCGATTCGCGAGATCCTTGATGCCCACAATCCCCCCAAGGGCACCCCTGGCGATCTTGGCGCTGGACACAAGGGCCTCTACGACACGATCAACAACTCGCTCCACTTCCAGCTCGGCCTGGCTCTCGCCTCACTCGGTGTGGTTACGAGTCTTGTGGCCCAGCACATGTACGCCCTGCCGTCCTATGCGTTCATCGCCAAGGACTACACAACGCAGGCTGCTCTCTACACCCACCACCAGTACATCGCCATCTTCCTGATGTGCGGTGCCTTTGCCCATGGCGCGATCTTCTTCATCCGCGACTACGACCCCGAAGCCAACAAGAACAACGTGTTGGCCCGGATGCTCGAGCACAAGGAAGCGATCATCAGCCACTTGAGCTGGGTGTCACTGTTCCTCGGTTTTCACACCCTCGGCCTCTACGTTCACAACGACGTGGTTGTGGCCTTCGGTACCCCCGAGAAGCAGATCCTCGTAGAGCCGGTGTTTGCTCAGTTCGTTCAGGCAGCTTCCGGCAAAGCCATGTACGGCATGGATGTGCTGTTGTCCAACACGGGTAGTGTCGCCAGCACAACTGGCGCCGTCTGGCTGCCCGGCTGGCTTGATGCCATCAATGGCAGCAGTGATCTTTTCTTACCGATCGGTCCTGGCGACTTTCTGGTGCACCACGCCATTGCGCTGGGTCTGCACACCACAACCCTGATCCTGGTGAAGGGTGCTCTGGATGCCCGGGGTTCCAAGCTGATGCCCGACAAGAAGGACTTCGGCTATTCCTTCCCCTGTGATGGTCCCGGGCGAGGTGGCACCTGCGACATCTCGGCGTGGGATGCGTTCTACCTGGCGGTCTTCTGGGCTCTGAACACGGTCGGTTGGGTCACCTTCTACTGGCACTGGAAGCATCTGGCGATCTGGCAGGGAAATGTTGCTCAGTTCAACGAATCCAGCACCTATCTGATGGGTTGGTTCCGTGATTACCTGTGGCTCAACAGCTCCCAACTGATTAACGGCTACAACCCATTCGGCACCAATAACCTCGCTGTCTGGGCCTGGATGTTCTTGTTCGGTCACCTTGTTTGGGCAACCGGCTTCATGTTCCTGATCTCCTGGCGGGGATACTGGCAGGAGCTGATCGAGACAATCGTATGGGCGCACCAGCGTACACCTCTCGCCAATCTGGTGGGATGGCGTGACAAACCTGTTGCTCTCTCGATTGTTCAGGCTCGCGTTGTTGGTTTGGCGCATTTCACGATCGGCTACATTCTCACGTACGCCGCATTTCTGATTGCCTCCACCTCCGGCAAGTTTGGCTGATCTTGATTGGCTGGGCAGGCATCTCTGATCCCACCCCCCAGACAGTTACCTCATCTCGAGGGACGCTTCACCCCCGGTCGTCAGGCCGGGGGCTTTTTGATTACCCACCAAGAGACCATTAGACCCAGGCGATCGAGGTGACCCAGGCGTACCCGGTGACTCAGGCCGATCGGGAGGCTCTGCCGCACAAGAGGATCAGCCACACAAACTGTCTTTGTTGCGCCTCTGCCCAGCGACCGAGCTGGCTGAGTGTTCCCCCGTGGCCCGTCATCTGCCGGTAGCCCCAAGCGTTGATTCCCGTTCCCGTTGGCTCCCACTTGCTCCCACTTCATGACTTCACCTTCCCAGCCGGTCCGGGCAGGCCAATCTCCGCCCCAAGCCGAGTTTCGGCCCAGGGAGGAACGCCTGCAGAACGGCAAGAGCCTGCGAAGCTTGGTGCCGCGGCAGATCCAGGCGATCTGGAGTCCAGGCGCGAATCGCCGTGATCCCATCGAGGTACTGGAGGAATCCAACCAAGGCCGCTTGCCCGAGCTGATTCCCATCCGCTATGGAAGGATGTTGCGGAGTCCATTCACATTCCTGCGTGGGTCAGCACCGCTGATGGCCTACGACCTTGCATCGCTTCCCACCACCGGCGTGCAGGTTCAAGCCTGTGGAGACTGTCATCTCCTGAACTTCGGTCTGTTCGCGACCCCGGAGCGGAACCTTGTGTTTGATATCAACGACTTTGACGAGACCCATCCAGCGCCTTGGGAGTGGGATCTCAAGCGTCTGGCGACGAGCTTCGTGATCGCTGGCCGCGACAACAAACTTTGCGATGATGATTGCGAGCTGGTGGTCCGCGAATGCGTCAGCTCCTATCGGCAGCATCTGCGGGAGTATTCCAGATTGAGCCCGTTGGAAGTCTGGTATACGCGTTTGGATATGCAGAGCATCGTTGCCATGGCTCCTGATGTCAAGTCAAGGAAGTTCCGCGAAGATCTCGCCAACAAAGCGCGCCGCAGGATTGCGGAAAACCTGTTCCCGAAGATCGTCGCCAGCGTTGGCGGCAGGCACCGAATCATCGATCAGCCTCCCGTTCTTTTTCACCCGGCTGAGGATGACTTTGAAGATATCGTAAGGGCAGATCTCGATGATTACAGACAGTCTCTCTCCGATGAGCGTCGCATCCTCTTCGATCGCTATCGACTTGAAGATGCTGCTCTGAAGGTCGTTGGCATTGGCAGCGTCGGAACCCGCTGCCTGGTAGTTCTGCTTTTCTCTGAGGAGAATCATCCTTTGTTTCTGCAACTTAAGGAAGCACGTGCCTCCGTGCTGCAGCCCTATACCCAGCCTTGTCTTTACGCAAACCAAGGCCAGCGCGTTGTGATGGGTCAACGGCTTAGCCATTCATCCAGTGATATCTTCCTTGGCTGGGTGAAGGGACGCAGTGGGCGTGACTTCTATGTACGTCAGCTCAGAGATATGAAAACATCGTTGTCGATCGTGGGCCTGTCCGATGTTCAACTCAAGCGATACGCTGAGTTCTGTGGTTGGAGCCTGGCCCGCACTCACGCCAAGTCTGGGGATGGCACCACGATCAGTGGTTACCTGGGCAGAGGAGACTCGTTTGACCGTGCCATCGCTGCCTTTGCGCTGGCCTATGCCGATCAGACAGAGCGCGATCATGCCGCCCTGGTTGCTGCGGTGAATCAGGGTCGCGTCGAGGCTCTGGTAGAGGACGATCTTTAGGTTGTCTGAGGGGTTGTTGCCTGATGCTGGCAGCGCCGCAGTCGGCGGACTGGGCTTGCCTGCCAGAGGCCGGGGTCCAACACAAAAGGCCCCGCCGGGGGGCGGAGCCTGGGGGTCTGGCCCTGTCGGGATTGCCTGTCGGCTGCGCGCGGTTGTGATGTCTGGGTGATCGAGGCCTGTTCAGCCGACGCTCCAGACACCCCCGGCGATGTTGACCAGTGGGCTGACCAGGCTGGTGCCGCACAGGAACCAGGCAAAGGCTGCTCCGCCGCACCCTCCCAGCCAGAAACCGCTGGCGAACTCGGCCCAGCCTGCCTTGGTGAAGAGGTCGGCGGGGGGATTGTCGATGGTGGCGTCGGGGGGCTGGACGTTCGGACCATTGCCGGCGGTGCCGTAGATCGAAAGGCAGACCGTGAGGATCGACACCAGGCCGATCGCACCGAGCAACCCTGCCGTGCTGGCGTACTCGCTCAGGCGCAGGGGACCTGTGATCGCGAAGGGGCCGTACAGGAAGAAGCCATGGGCCATGCCCACCTCCAGGCCGCGACGGTTCGGCGACAGGGAGGGGCGGTAGGCGGGCAGAGCGTTGAGGAAGGCCTTGGTGAAGTAGCTGCTGTTGACAGGGGTGGCCAGGTTGCCGACGCAGGGGTCGGCCACGGGGGTCACGGTCATGGTGAAGGAAGGGGCGGGGAGGCGTGTCGGCGGGTTGAAGCTCAGTCGCGGGCTTCGATCACGTTGAACAGCAGCGCCATGGCCACTGCCGGCCCGAGAATTCCCACGAGGGGCACGAACACCGAGGGCAGCCAGGCGGCGGCGAAATCTCCAGTCATGGCGCAGGCCAAGAGCAACCGCCGGTACTGTAAGGATCAGTCTCCAAGGGGGTTCTCGGCCCCTGCGGGGGCGACATAAAAGTTCAATCCCCCGCCCCTGATCAGCCCGCCCAGCCAGCCCCGGCTCACTCAGGCCCCCAACCCCTCGCCTCCATGCATCCCTCGGTTTTCGGTGGAGCCGCCGCAGTGCTGGTTCTGACCTGGCTGCTCACCCGTCGGCGCCCCGCCACCGTGCTGCGCAGCACCGACGCCAGTGCTGTGGCGGCTCTGAACCGGGCCCAGATCAGTCAGGTGGAGCGGGCGGCCACCAGGCTCGTCGCTGTGCCGCTGGCCGCCGCATCCTCCGCCGACCTTCCTGCCGCCGAGCCGGTTGGGCCCGGGCTGCCTGCCCGGTCTGCCCTGCCGCGCCGGGGGGATGCCCGCGCCCGGGCAGCGCTGCTGCGCGAGCTCGACCAGCAGCTGCGGGGGGCATCCCTGGGGCGGCTTGCCGCCATCAGGCTGGCTGTCCACTGGGGGGACCGATCCGTGCTGCCGCTGCTGCACCGAGGGCTGCGGGATGTGGATCCGCGGGTCGTGCTGGCCGCCGCCCAGGGTATGGCGGGCTTCCGGGGCGGCAGCGCCAGCCAGGCCACGCGCCAGTGGCCTGAGCTGCCGCCGCTGCCACCCAACGCCGGTTTTCGTTGATCAGGCCCGGCCGCGCAGGGTTTCGCGCACGCGATAGATCGGTCTGCCCTGGCTCTCGTGGTAAGTGCGCATCTGCAGTTCGGCCAGCAGGCCGAAGCAGAACAGCTGAAGTCCGGTGACGAATCCCAGCAGCCCCATCAGCAGCAGGGGGCGGTCGCCGATGTTCACCCCCAGGATCAGCTTCTCGGCCACGAGCCAGAGCACCACCGCCAGCCCGAGGCCCATCGCCGCCAGGCCTCCGAAGCCGAACACATGCATCGGCCGGGTCAGGAACCGCTTCATGAACCACACCGTGAGCAGGTCCATCAGCACCCGGAAGGTACGGTCGATTCCGTATTTGCTCTGGCCGTAACGCCGGGGGTGGTGGGTCACCTTCACCTCGCTGATGCGGGCTCCCTCGATGAAGGCCAGCGCCGGCAGGAAACGGTGCAGCTCGCCGTAGAGATTGAGGTCGTCCACCACCTCGCGGCGGTAGGCCTTGAGCGAGCAGCCGTAATCGTGCAGCCGCACACCGGTGACGCGGGCGATCAGCCGGTTGGCCAGCAGTGAGGGCAGCAGGCGTCGGAGCGTGGCGTCCTGCCGCTGGTGCCGCCAGCCACTCACCAGGTCGTAGCCCTCCTCCAGCTTGTGCAGCAGCAGAGGGATGTCGGCCGGATCGTTCTGCAGGTCGCCGTCGAGGGTCACGATCACCTCCCCGCCGCTGGCGTCGAAGCCGGCCGCCATGGCGGCGGTCTGGCCGTAATTGCGCCGCAGCAGCACCGCCACCAGCTCGGGCACCCGCCCGCTGAGCTGCCGCAGCGCCGAGGCCGTGCCGTCGCGGGAGCCGTCGTCGACCAGCACGAGCTCGAAGGGCACCCCCAGCGGGCGCACCTGGCTGAGGATCCGCTCCACCAGCGGCAGCAGGCTCTCCTCCTCGTTGAACAGGGGCACCACCACCGAGAGCTGCATGGGTCAGGCCCCTGGGCTGGGGCGAACCTAGGCGGGTAGCGGGCTGCCGTCGTGGCCGTGCATCACCCGGCCGGCGCCCCGCAGTTCGCGCCGGTAGTGGCTGGCCACGGGATCGTTGTTGCGGGGGTTGAGATTGTCGATGCCCAGGCCGTCGCGGCCGTGCTCCCTCCCGGAGCTGTGCAGGTAGCGACCGTCGCCAAGGTGCAGACCCACGTGGGTGCAGCGCCGGGCCGGGCCGAAGAAGATCAGATCCCCGGGCTCCAGCAGCTGGGTGACGCCCGGGCGTACCGCCACCGGCCGGCAGAACCGCTCCTGCAGGTAGGCGTCGCGCGGCAGCCAGACCGCGGCGCTGGCGTAGGCGGTCTGCACCAGCCCGGAGCAGTCGTAATCTGGACCGAGAGTGCCACCCCAGAGGTAGGTGTTCGGCTGCTCCAAGGCCGCCAGCGCAAAGCCGAGCACCTGGCCGAGGCGCGCGGCGATCTGGGAACGCTGCAGGCGCGGCAGCCGCGGAGCCGCGACTGCCCGCGCCCGACCCAGCAGGTGGGCGGGTTCCAGCCAGCAGGGGTAGCCATCCTCGAGCAGCCGCACCCGCCGCCGGCCGCCGGGCCCGGCCTCGGCGAGTCGCAGGTGGCGGCCGGGGCGGGCCTGGGTGGCCAGACCCTGGCCGAAGGGGCGGCTGTACAGATCCAGGGGCCCATCCAGCCGCCAGATCGAACCGGGCAGCAGCAGCTCGGGAGCGGCCGGGCTGCCTGCCGCTGGGAGCAGGGCAGCGGTGATGCCTAATCTCGCCATGGTGCCGGCCGGCGGTGATGGCGTTCTACAGCCCGGATCCTGCCCTGGGCCAGCACCTCGAGACGGTGGTGCGGGCCCTGGAGCGGGCGGGGCGACCAGGTCTCGCCGATGGACTCTCGATCAGCTGGCTGCGCTACGCGCCCGGCCGCTCGGTGATCGGCGGTGGTGCCGACCTGGAGCCCGCGACCTTCTGGGGTCTGGCGCCGCCCGGTGCTGGCTGGAACGGGGGCCGCTGCCGCTATCCCGCCAGCGTGGTGAAGCTCGTTTACCTGGTGGCGGCGGAAGCCTGGCTGCAGGCCGATCTGCTTCCGCCCAGCGACGATCTCAGCGAGGCTCTGGAGGCCATGATCCGCCACTCCAGCAACGACGCCACCGGGCTGGTCGTGGATCTGCTCAGCGGCACCACCAGCGGACCGCGCCTGCCGGCGGAGGCGATGGCGCTGTGGCACAGCCAGCGCCAGCTGGTGAATGGTTGGCTCCGTGGCTTGGGCTGGCCCGAGCTGGAAGGCTGGAATGCCTGCCAGAAGACCTGGGGGGATGGGCCCCGGGGGCGGGAGCGTGAGTCGTACGGCAGCGGCGGCGAGAACCGCAACCGGCTCAGCACCGATGGCGTGGCGCGCGTTCTGCATGCCGTGGTGGGAGAGGCGATCGTGTCGCCACCCGCCTGCCGGCGGATGATGGACCTGCTCTGCCGCAGCCTGGATCTCCAGGAGCGTGCGGCCGATGCGGAGAACCAGGTGGATGGGTTCATCGGCGAGGCCCTGCCGGCCGGCTCGCGGTTGTGGAGCAAGGCAGGCTGGATGAGTGCGGCTCGCCACGATGCCGCCTATGTGGAGATCCCCTGCGACCAGGGGGTGCAGGCCCATCTGCTGGTGGTGTTCAGCGAGGGCGCCCGCTGGGCGGAGGATGACGCCCTGCTGCCGGAACTGGCCAGGCTGCTGCTGGCGGGCTGCCCGGCACCACCGCCACGACCGTGATCGTCGCACTGGCGAATCGCCGGCCTGTGTGCATGGCCACAGCCCGGCTCATTCGCTTTCCGTAAGGATTGGTTCAGCTTCAGCCGCGGTGTTGACCATGGGCCTGTCCGGAGTTCCTTCCCTGCTCGGGGTCGTGGCCCTGGCCGGGCTGGCCCTGGTGCAGATGCTGCTGCGGGCTGTGGCCTGAGGGGGGCAGCGGATCAGCCGCCGCAGGTGGCCTTCCGTGGCGGTTCCGGCCGGTCTGCCCTGGCTGCGGCCCCGCCGGCAGATCCAGGTCCCAGATCCGCTCGAGCGAGCGGCGGAACCGCTCCGTGCCGGCTCGACCGCTCAGCAGGTGGCGGCGCATCATCCGGGCCAGACGCCGGAGCTTGAGAGTGGCGGCCAGCCCAAACACCAGCCAGGGAACGAGCATCCAGCCGGGTTGCGCCAGCATTCCCCCACCTCTGAACCAGCCACCCCAGCATGGCGATGGATGGTGATCGATGGCGACAGTGCGGCTGCCACGGGAGCAGGTGACGCCATTCGCCATGCTGAGCGGGCCGTCTGCTGGCCGATCCTTGGGTTGCTGCGCGGGTCTTGCGCTGCTTCACTACGGCTGTCTGGGCAGGCGGGCCCCTGCGGCTTCCACCAGCGCCCACCTTGTTCGCGCCCACGTTGTTCGCCCTTCCCCGATGTTGCGGTTTCGCTCCTCCTTTCTCGCCGATTTCAAGGGGTTCATCAACAAGGGAAACGTGGTGGATCTGGCCGTCGCCGTCGTGATCGGCGGGGCCTTCGGCAAGGTGGTGGATGCCGTGGTGAGTCTGGTGACGGGCGCCGTGCTGCGGCCCGCCCTCAAGGCTGCGAATGTGGATGCCATCCAGAACTGGCCAGCCGGCGCCGTGCTGGTGAGCCTGATCAACTTCCTCGTGATCGCTCTGGTGGTGTTTCTGATCGTGCGGGCGATCGAGTCGACCCGGCGGCGCGAGGAGTCGGTGGCGCCCCCCGACCCCCAGGCCCTGCTCGCCTCCGCCGCCACTCGTCTGGCCGACGCTCTCGATCGCCGCGATCTCTGAATCTCGAGGGCTCCGCGGCTCGGGATCGGGCCGGCGCCGATCAGGCCGGTATGTGCGGCTGGCTCACTCCTCGTCGTCGCTGACGCCGAGGCGCACGAGGCGGATCTGCTTCCTGCCGACCTTGATTTCGAATTCGTCGCCGGGCTTGAAATCGAGTTGGGCGACGTAAGCCTTGCCGATCAGCAGATTGCCGTTGAACTGAACCCTGGTGGTGAAGCTGAGTTTGCGGCCGGCCCGTCCGCGGCCGGAAACTTCTCACAGACTGAGGCCCAGTGAACGCCGCTCAGCCCCCCCGACCCTCGGGCCGGGGTACGGTGCTGGGGTTGCCGTTGCGCATGGCCAGGTAACTGGGCGAAAGGATCTCGACATCGGCGGTCGCGAACTGATCCTGGATCGCGGCCAGAAGGTCGGAGAGGGATTCGCGGTAGCGGCTCACATCGCGGAGCGACGCGTTGAGCTCATAGCTGATGTGGAAATCGTTGAGGGCGGTCTGATAGACCCGCGGCGCCGGATCCTGGCTGAGGCCGGGCACGGCGGCGGCCGCCGCCTCCAGCAGCTGATGCACCCGCCGCCAGGGAACGTCGTAGCCGATCGTCACCGTTGTGGCGATCGCAACGGGCTGGTCGCTCTCGCGCTGGGCGAGGTTGAAGTTCACCACGTTGCTGCTGATCATCGTGGCGTTGGGGATGCTCACCGTTTCCTGACGGGGCGTGCGGATGCGGGTCACCAGCAGGGCGCGCTCCTCCACCACGCCGATCACGCCGTTGATCTCCACCCGGTCGCCTTCGCGGAAGCCACGGGTGTAGATGAGCATCACTCCGCTGATCACGTTGGTGGCCACCGCGCTGGAGCCGAGGGCCGCCAGCACGCCCACGAACAGGCCCGCCCCCTGAAACACCTTGCTGCCGGAACCCGGCACGAAGGGGAACGCCACCACCACGCCGGCGAACACCACGAACAGGGCCACGATGCGGCTGGTGGGTCGGGCCCATTCGGGATAGAAGCCCCGTACCCGGATCCGGCCGCGCTCGATCGCCCGGAACCAGCTGTTGCTCATCCGCACCACCGCCCCGCAGACCGCGGCGATCAGCAGGATCATGGCCAATGCCGGGATGGCGTCGACCACCCCGCTCGCGGCCCCCTTCAGCACCGCCAGGATCTGGCTGCGCAGCCCGGCGGCCAGGATCTGGGTGGGCGGGAACAGACCCAGCAGCAACGGGATCAGCAGGTAGCTGATCAGCAGCAGCAGGCCCCAGTGCAGCAGCGCCACCAGCAGCTGCAGCGTGGCTCCCATCTGCTCGGCGTCCATCAGCTCGATGTCTCCGATGCGCAGCTCCGGCGGCTGGGCCGCCAGGCGTTGGCGCAGGCGGTTCACCCAGTGCAGCTGCCAGCGCACCCAGGTGAGATAGGCCACCAGCACCAGCAGGGCCAGGCCGGTTCCCAGCAGCCAGATTCTGGGGTGATTGCGGATCCGGTACTGGCTGATTGCCGCCTGGAGCTTGTCGCGGTACAGCTCCGCCAGCTGCTGTTGCGGCACCCCGAAGCTGCGCGCCGCCCGTTCATCCACCGCCACCCAGGGCCGGCTGCGGCCCGAGGGCAGCCGTTGCACAACCTGCCAGTAGGGCGGGTCGTGGCTCACGGTCAGATCGGCGGGGGAGACGGCCGGATCGCTGGCGGCGTCGCGCAGCAGCCGGTTCAGCCTTCCGGCCAGATCCGCAGGCGACTGGGCTCCGGCCGCCACCCGGATCTCCAGCACGGGCTGGTCGTCGAGCTCCACCCACGCCGCGGGCGCGGCTCCGGCCCCGAGGGGGAAAACCAGGAGCAGCAGCACCAGCAGACCCGCCAGGGCGCTCTCCCGTGCGCCCGGCCGTAAGCGCCTCCCTCTTGCCGTCACAGCCATCGCAGCCGTCGCATCGCTCCGCAGACTTCCACGGGGCGCCGTCCCCGCGCTCGATGGCACAAGCTGGGGGCGAACCACCGGCCTGCACCCATGGAATCCATCGACTACAGCGGCGCCATCGCTGGCCTGATCGTAGTGGGCGTGGTGCTCACCGCCGCCGTGGTGTACGTGCTCACGCGGCCCAGCGATCTGGGCCGCTAGCCCTCCGGGAACAGCAGGGCGGCCAGCTCGTCGGCATCCACGTCGTAGACCCGGGCCAGGCTGGTTTCGATCGCGCTGGTGACTTCGCCCGGCAGGAAGCGCATGGCGTTGAGGGCGTCATCGGCGATCTCGTCGGTGAGCAGCTTCTCCCCACCGAGCTTTTCGTCGTTGATCACCGCCATCACCCAGCTCTGGTAGGCGTACACCAGGTCCGAGAACTCGAGGTCGGGATCGTTGAGGTCGAGGGCCATGGGGCCGCACCTGCGCTGGAGGTCTCCCCGCAGTTTGCCCGCCGATGGCGAGGATGGGGAGATGGATGCCACCCGCCTGCAGGCCAGGCTGTTCGATTTCGCGATCGCTGAGCTGGTGCGCCGGCACCGCGAGAGCTTCGCGCCGCCCTGGAGTGTCGAGAGCTGGGCCAAGCTGATGATCTGGTTGGCTCTCAACTGCGGCTGTTCCGGCGATGGCGCCGGTCTTGAGGCCTTCGCTGCGGCCCTCGGCCCGGGCCTGAGCGGCCGGCTGCGCCGGGTCTTCTTCGAACGGGAGCTGGAGGATCTGAACCTGCGGCTGCTGGCCGATCCGGCCGAGCCCCGCGTGCTGGTGCTGCCCACCGGGGGGGGCGGGCTGCTGGCCGAGGGCGAGCGCATCGCCACGGCCCTGGCCCGGGTGGATCTGACTGGGCGGGTGGTGGCGGCGGAGCAGTGGGAGCGGCGTGAAGCGCTGCTGGCCATCCCCTGGATCCAGCCCTGAAACCGGCGCCATGGAGCTGATCGCCCGCTACCGCAACACCGGCTTCACCGCCCTGGCCGATGGGGTGATGGCCTTTTTCGAGCGTCGCGCCGATCTTCAGCGGCCGGGCATCGCCTTCGGCTTCGGCGAGGGCCGGGGTGGCGAGCCCGCCAAGGTGTCCACCGACATCAGCCTTGTGGCGATCGACCGTTCGGATCCGGAGGCCTTTGCCCTGGCCGAGGTGATCGTGCGCGGCGTATCGGCGGCCCTGGAGCACTACTTGCGAGAGCGCCCCCTGTTCCGCGACTGCTGCCCGGAGCGGAGCCTGTTCGTGAACCCGATCTTCAACCTGCAGCGCTACGCGCCGGGGGAGGGCTTCAAGCGCTGGCACTGCGACTGGACGATCAGCGATGAGGCCACCGAGCCGGTGCACCGGGTGCTGGCCTGGATTCTCTACTGCAACGACGTGCCCGAGGGCGGCACGGAGTTCCACTGGCAGCGGCACCACGAGCCGGCCGAGCGGGGCAAGCTCGTGCTGTTTCCTGCAGGACCCTCCCACATCCACCGCGGCCGCGTGAACGGTGAGTGCAGCAAGACCATTGCCACCGGCTGGATCAACGCCGGCAGTCGGGAGGCCTACCTCGGGCGATTGGCGTCGGGCTGAGGGGGGGGGCCTGGCAGGCCGGCCACCTCGTACTGCACCTGCTGGGGGAAGGGAATCTCGATGCCTTCGCGCCGGAAGGCCTGCCAGATCGCCTGGTTCACCTCGCTGCAGATGCTTACGTTGTCCATCGGGTTGGCGATCCAGAAGCGCAGGGCGTAATTGATCGCGTAGTCGCCGTAGCTGAGCAGCAGCGCAATCGGCACCGGGGAGCGCAGCACCCGCGGCACCTCCAGGGCGGTGGCCTCCAGCAGGGCAAGCACCCGGGCGGGTTCGTGGTGGTAGGCGGCGCCCACGCTCACCTGGCTGCGACGCATGCGGTCTGTGGCGGTGTAGGTGGTGGCGCTGTCGGTGAAGAAGCTCTGGTTGGGGATCAGCAGCTCGGCGTTGTCGCGGTCGCGCCAGAGCAGGGTGGCGCGGGGCCCCAGCCGGCGCACCTCGCAGGGATCGCCATCGATCATCAGCACCTCGCCCGGTCGCACAGAGCCCTCGAACAGCAGCCAGATGCCGCTCACGAAGTTGGAGAACACCTCCTTGACACCGAACCCCAGGCCCACCGAGAGCCCACCGGCCACGGCGATCAGAGCCGTGGTGTTCAGCCCCAGGCGCAGGGCCACCGCCACCATCCCGACGCCCACCACCAGATAGCGCAGCATCAGCTCGATCGCCTTGCGGCTGCCGTTGCTGAGCCGCAGGGCCCGCTGCAGCAGCCAGGCCAGGCCGGCGGCCGGCGGCGCGCTGCCCACCAGCACCAGATAGCTCACCACCAGGGCCTCGAACAGCTTGCCGAGGTAGAGCGTCACGCCCATCACCTGCCCCAGGTTGATCACCGAGAGGTCTTCGAGGCTGTCGAGGCTGCGGATCAGCAGCAGGGCCGCCACCACCAGGTAGGTGGGCCGCAGCAGCTGGCCGGCCAGCTGCCGCACCTGGTCGGCCGGCAGCCAGCGCTCCAGCAGGCGATCGAGCAGGCCGAGGCCATACCAGCCGAGCCAGAAGCTGCCGAGCAGCCATGCCAGCCCGACGGGCCAGCCGAGCAGCGTCAGCAGCAGGCAGCCCAGGGCCAGCGGGCCCAGGGCCAGGGGCGTGCAGGCCTGGCGGGGCAGGCCTGCCAGCCAGCGCTGGCGGCGGGCCACCCGGTAGAGCACCACCATGGCCGCGCTCAGAGCCAGCTGGAGCAGCACCTCCGGCCGTTCCAGGTAGGCGAACCAGCTGAGGATCTCCAGAGCGAGTTCATTCATGGCCGCCTGCGCAGGATGGTGATCACCTTGTCACTGGCGATCGGCGGGCTCAGTTCCCCGAACACCAGCTGGTTGAGGGTGGCCTGCAGGGCGGGAATGCGTTGATCCCCGCTGGACAAGGCGCTCAGCATCTCGTTGGTGTTCCGGCCCTGTTCGTTGGCGACCACCATTGCCGTGAGCACAGCCGAGCTCAGCACCGGCACCCGCACGCGCTGGTTGGCCGGCAGGATCGTCATCGAGCCGAGGGTGAGGCTGCGCTGGGTCATCGGGTTGATCGCAAAGCGGCTGAAGGCCAGTGCCCGTTCCCGCCCGGCGCGGCTGGAATTGCGGCCCAGGGCCAGCACCCGCAGGCGGTTGATCGGGCTGGGCTGCTCACCGGCTTCGCCCCCGGGCAGCGGCGCCACCGCGAAGCGGGCGCCCATGGCCTTGGCGAGGGCGGGAATCCGGTTGCTCCTGCAGGGGATCCAGTCGAGATTTCCTTTCACCAGCTGGGATTCGGCGGCCTCCTGGTTGTCATAAAACAGCACCCGTTGCTGCTCGTTGGCGTTCTGGAGCCAGGCCAGCCAGCGCGTGATCGCCGCCTGCTCCGCGCGGCTGGGCTCCTGACCGTCCCCCGCGCGGTTGATTCCCGGGATGGCGCCGTGGCTGCCGGCGCTCCAGAAGATGTTGAAGAGCTTGGTGGGAAGGCCGATCGGCCTGCCGGCGGCGCTCACCTCCAGCAGCTCGTTCACCGTCTCCGGTGCTCTGGTGATCCTGTCGCGGTTGTAGCAGGCCAGCTGGGTCTGCACGAACAAGGGCAACCCCACCAGGCCGCCCTGGCGCGCGCGCAGGCGGCGCAGCTCATCCGGATCGAAGGACTCCTCCTGCCGGCGGGTCGCCGGGAACGGATCGATCAGACCTTCGCGCAGCAGGTTGTGTGCCGTGTCTGCGTTCACCAGCAGCAGGTCGGGGGCCAGTCCGGCCCAGGTGCGCTCGCGGATCGCTCCGATGATTTGGTCTTCTCGGTAGAGGTTGAGGCGGATGCGGGTGCTGCTGTTCACCTTCCGGTAGCCCCGCTCCAGCTCGTCGAAACCCGTCCGGATGTCCTGGAGCAGCTCCGGGCTCAGGCTCTCATCGCTCATCCCCATCCCGAGGAACAGCATCACCGGCAGGGGCCAGCGCGCGCCGCAGCCCGTGAGCGCCAGGGCCAGGCCCAGGGCCGTGAGCCAGGGGCCGGGTCGGGCCCGGCGGTGCCGGATCACAGCGACGGGAGCGGGGGTTGCCATCGGCCGGATCAACCCCGTCATCATCCCGCCCGGCTCGGGCGTCCATCGAAGTGCCCACGGATCGCCGTGGTTCTGTTGGACAACCCGCTCAACCGCGGCAGCCTCGAAGCCACGGTGATCCCCTGCCTGGTGAGCATCCTCGGCGCCGTGCTGCGGGTGATGCTGGTGGTGGCGATCCTCGGCTTCTTCGGCATCGAGACGGCCAGCTTCGCCGCCCTGCTGGCCGGTGCCGGCGTGGCCATCGGTGCCGTCTGGAGCGGCCTGCTCGGCAACTTCGCCGCCGGGGTGTTCCTGCAGATCGTCCGCCCGATCAACGCGGGCGACTACATCGCCGCCGCCGGGGTGGAGGGCACCGTGGATGAGATGGGGATGTTCGTGACCTCGATCACCGCGATCGACAATGCCCAGCACTTCGTGGGCAACGCGAAGCTGTTCGGCGACAACATCGTGAACGACTCGCACCGCTCCCACCGACGGGTGGATCTGGTGGCCCAGCTCGACAACCCGGCCGACGTGGCCCGGGCGGTCGCCCTGCTCAGGGAGGGGGTGCAGCGGGTGCCCAACCAGTACGAGGGCAAACCCGCCGCTGTGGATGTGCTCGAGTTCAGCGAGCGGGGCCCGCGCCTGGCGGTGCGTCCCTGCACCCACACCAGCCACTACTGGCAGGTGTACTTCGACACGAACCGCATGATCGTGGATGGGCTCGGCGGTGCCGGCTTCCCCGTGCCCCGCATCCCGGTGGCGATGCAGGCGCCCGGCATCACCTGAGCCCAGGCCCGGCCCGTCTCAGCCGGTGGGCACCACCATGCCCTCGAGAGCCTGCTGCAGGTCGGCGGTGAGCCGGGCCACCGCCCCTCGCCGGTCGTGGCGGTACTCCACCAGGCGGCCGGCCACGGCGATCGGTTCGGCGAGCGTGATCCGCACCTGGCGTGGGCCCAGCCGGGGCCGGCGCCCCGGGTTGCGGCCGAGCAGCCGGCTCTGGGTGTCCCAGAGCAGCAGCAGGGTGTCGGCGAAGCGCTCCTGGCTGGGCCTCTCGTGCACGTAGCTGCCGCTCACGGCCGCGAAGGTTTCCACCAGGCGCATGTGCCAGATCCGCCGCTCGGTTTCCTCCGCCAGCCGGTCGGCCAGGCCCCGCTCCAGGGGACAGGGCTGTGGCCCGGACCCCACCGCGGGATAGAGGCGCTCCCAGGCGGCCTGCTCCAGGCGCCGGCAGCGGGCGGCGAGATCCCCGCTGGGCCGGATGCCGAACGAGGCCTCCACCACCTCCAGGGCGGTGGTCTCGAGCTGATGCAGCCGTTCGGCCAGGCCCGGCAGTTCCGGCAGCGGCCGCTGGTAGGCCTGGCGGTAGAGCCGCTCCATGAGCGTGAGCATCCGCTCGGCCAGAGCCTGCAGCCGGCCGTAGAGCGCCTCGGGCTCCAGGCTCGGCCGGGGCGGTGGCACCAGGCCGGCCTTGCGCTCCAGCTCAGCCAGCAGTTCCGCGAGGCGGGGCCAGATCGGGGCGCTCCAGCGGTACTGGAGGCCGATGGGCAGGATCGTGACGGCCGGGTCGCGGTCGTCCTTGCGCAGGTCTTCGGCGGTCCAGAAGGCCAGCTGGGCGATGCCCGGTTCAAGGGCACTCACCCGTTCGTTGTGGCCGTTGGTGGCCCCCTCCGGCGCGGCGGCGAAGGGGTAGGCGCCGTGCAGCAGCAGGTCGCGGGCCGAGCGCAGCCCGGCGGTGTCGAGCCTGCCGCGCTGGATGGAACTGCCGCCGAGCCGCTGCAGCAGCCAGCCCACCGGTGCCCCGGCCCAGAGGGGGATGCCGCGGTCGTAGAGGAAGAAGCAGTGGGGCCGTCGCCGCAGCCGCAGCCCCTGCCGGCGGCTCAGGCGCGGCACCTCCCGCCAGAGCAGGGCGGCCAGGCAGAGGGGGTCGTCGATGCTGGGATGGCGGAAGGCCAGCAGCAGGCGGCTCTGACCCGCCTCGAAGGCCTGCAGCGCCGCCACCAGACGCTCGCCCTGGTGCACATCCAGGGCCCGGATCCCGCAGCGGCGCCGCAGCCACAGCGGCAGCAGCAGGCGCGTGAGGGCCAGAACCCGTCCATCCAGGCGGGGCGGCAGGAACTCGAGGGGTGGAGCGGCAGGCATCGGGAACGGGTGCCAGGCACGCGGGGGGTCAGGGGCATTGAAGCGGCTGCTGCGGCGCGTCGCCCGGCGCCAGGCGGCCCGATCACGGGCCAGAGTGTGATGGCGGCCCTTCGGTGATGCCCAGCCCTCCCAGAGCCTGCTTCTGGTTGGCTTTGCTGCTGGCGGCGGCCCAGTCCGGCCCGGCCCCGGCCCAGCCCAGGCCCGGCCCTGTCGAGGAGGAGGCGAACTGCGTGCGGGTTGCCGCGATGGTGGAGGCCAATGCCGCGCCCGTGCTGCGGGAGCTCGAACGGCTGGCGCGGCAGCGCCACGGCCGCGGCTTCGCCGCGCTCGATCCCGAGCAGGTGCTGGAGCTCACGCGGCTGGTCGGGGTGACGGGGCGGCAGGCCACGGCGGAGCAGGAACGGCTCAGCCGGCGCTGCGACACCTGGCGGCAGCGCCTGGCCGCGCGCCAGTCGGCCGCGGCGGGCCTCGGCTCCCTCGCCGGCGGCGCCTACTACCTCGAGCGCTGGGGGCGGGAGCAGGTGATGGGGTTGGGCTGCAGCTGTCCCGACTTCCGCCTGGGCGGCGAGAACGACGACCACCGCTGTCCCGGCGGCAGCGAGTGTCCGGGCCAGCAGGGGGGGCGCGGATCCCCGACCCGGCCCGCGGCTGCCCGAGCCTCGGGGCCGCCGCCTGGATCAGCCGGCAGCTCCCGGGGTTCTACGCAATCCTGGACATCGGCGAGGAGAGCGAGGCTCTGCGGGATGCCCTCGCCGCCCGCGACCGGCCGCCGCCGCCGCCGGCCTGCGCACCGCTGCCCGTGCCCGCGGCGCCGCCGCTCGGGGCCGCCGAACCCCCGGCCCGCGGCGGCCCGGCCCCGGCCGCCGCCGCGGTGGCCCCGGCTGCGATCGCCGCCGCAGCGGCCTGCTTCGCCAACCCCGAGCCGAGCGTCTGCGCCCGCGCCCGGGAGCAGGGGGATGGGCTGGCGCGCGCGGCCCGGCGCGCCTCCCGCGACCGCTGCCTGGGCTACGCCCTGGTGGCCCGTACCCTCTGGGCCCTCGGGGCGGATCCGGCGTTCACCGATCTGCTGATCCGCTTCCCGGCCGCCTCCCGTCTGCGCAACGAGGCGGGCATCGCCCTGCGCTATCTGCGCAGCGACTGCCGCGGGCTGTGAGCCCGGCCCGCCGGGGCAGGCGCCGCGGCGCGGCTAACCGCGCAGGGGTCCTCCGGCGCGCATGGCCAGCATGAGCAGCCAGCCCGCCAGCGAGGTCAGGCCCATGGCCCACCAGAACTCCCGGGGCTTGCGCTGGCCATCGAGTTGCCACAGCCCACCGTCGTCGTCGCGGTAGGCCAGGCGCCCCTGGGAGAAACCCCTCAGGCAGAAGAGGAACACAGGCCAGCTCCAGAGGGGCGCCAGGTAGGCGCCGCTGCCCGGCTGCGCCTGCGGGAAGAGGAAGGGAAAGCCCATCCCGATCAGGTTCACGGCAATCCCGAGTCGTCGCGCTGTGGTCATCGGCACAGGGGGGAAGCGGGCTGTGATCGCACCAGGCGATCCAACCAGATGGTCGACCCGCCCGGAACCGTCCCTGGAGGCGGGTGTTGCGCTCCGAGGTGAGATTCAGCTCACCGAGCACATCCTCCGTGGGGCTCACCCGGGTGAAGGTGACGCTGCCCTTGAGGGCCTCGCGGGGCAGTTGCGACCACCGGGACTACGGGGTGAGCGATGGTTGCGGAAGAGCATCACCGACAGGGCCCCGGGTTTCAGAGGCATGGCGAAAGCTCCCTGGCCAGGAGGTCTGAGGGCTCACCCCCCCCGTGCGGCCCCCGTGCGGTGGCGATGGTGATGGTTCTGCTTCATGCTGATCGCGGATTGGAGCGGGAATGGAGCGCGAGCTGCACGTGCTGTTCGGGGCCGGGCAGGTGGGCGACCATCTGGTGCGCCGCTTGCTCGCCGAGGGGAAGAGGGTGCGGGTGGCGAAGCGAACCCCAACCGGCCTGCCCGAGGGGGTGGAGGTGTGCCCTGGCGACGCGGCAGACCCGGCTTTCTGCGCGGCCGCGGCCGCCGGTGCCGCCACCGTGTACCACTGCATGAACCCGCCCTATGCCGTGAGGGCCTGGGCAGAGCTGCTGCCGCGCTTCATGGACAACCTGGTGGCAGCGGCCGGGCGTGCCGGTGCCCGGCTGGTGGTGCTCGACAACGTGTACATGCTGGGCCGGCCCGGCAGCAGCCCCCTCAATGAGCAGAGCCCGGTGAATCCCTGCAGCCGCAAGGGGGAGATCCGGGCGCGGGTGGCCGAGCGGCTGTTCAGTGCCCACCGGGCCGGCCAGGTGCGAGCGGTGGCTGGGCGCGCCTCGGACTTCTACGGACCGGGCGGCACCCTCACCACCTTCGGCGACTTCTTCTGGCCCGACGCCCTGGCCGGCAGAACGGTGCGCTCGCCGGCCAACCCCGACACTCCGCACACTTACCACTACATTCCCGACGTAGCTGCCGGGCTGGCGGCCCTGGGCACCGCGCCCGATGACGCCTACGGCGGCCCCTGGATGCTCCCCTGCCAGCCGGCTGAGCCCACCCGGGTGCTGGCTGCCCGGCTGCTGCGCGCCCTGGGGCTGGAGCTGCACCTCGCGGCCACCCCGCGCTGGATGCTGCGGATGCTGGGCCTGTTCCTGCCACCACTGCGGGAAATTCCCGAGATGCTGTATCAATGGGACCAGCCCTTCGCGGTGAGCGACAACCGCTTCCGGCAACGCTTCGGGGTGCTGCCGGCATCGCTGGAGGAGGCCGCCGCCGCCACCGTGGCCTGGGCTGTGCGTCAGTATGGCGCGGGTTCGGTGGGCTCTGCCGGTGCACCGAAAACCGGCACCAACCCGGAGTGAGGGCGCGGGCCGAAGTTGCCTTGGTGTGGGGTGCGGCGATCTCCAGCGAAGCGGTGCTCAGCCACGCGGGTTTTTTGCTGTTGCGATCGCTGCCTAGGGTTGGGCAAACACATCACGTTTCGTTATCTCACTGGCGGTTGCCTGTTGATTCCAGTGGCGAGGCGCCGTCTGCATGAAGATCCAGCGCCAGATGCGAAAGGGCATCAGTGGAATCGGAGTTTTTGTGATCGATTGGCGCGGATGCAATTGAGATAGTATTTGTTGAGGCGTACCAGCTATCGGGATCAAGCGGAATTTGTCCGAGGTGGTAATCCCAGGCTTTCACATACTCCAGATGGGCTCTCGGCCGTCCTGGCTCAGCGAGCGACAGATCGAGAGTTGGTGAAGTCTCGATATCCCACTGATGGCGGTATAATGCGTCGTTGGGAGTGCACACTCTGTTCGCCATCAAGCGCTCCTTGCCCTGGATGTGTTCATCAGGGGCATCGGTATTGAAGTGCATTCCGTCAGGGGAGTGATCAGGCTCACGGCGAGTGCTCATGGCTTCGCGTCGTCACTCAATGGTTGGCCATGCAGGCGTAGCCAGGTGAAGGCACTTTGCACAATCAGCCCGTCGAATTCATGGCCACCGAGTTGGTGCCCAACCACATCGCCAGGGGAGTCGTAATCGGCAAAGACATGGTTGTTCATCTTGTGCCAACGGAGCTGAGTTGCAGCCGCCAAGGACAGGAGCCAGGCCCTGCTTCCTGAGGTGGATCGCGTTTCCCGTGGGTTGAATGGAATCGCACGCGTCATCGTGGCCATGGGCACTCGCGTCGTCCTCGGTTTCTTGATGTCTCCCCCCTACTGGCCACGCTTTGCCCAGCCGGAAGCAGGGACCCTCCGTGAGGCACCGCAGCCGTAGGCCACGGCCCGTTGGCGCGGCGCCAAGGGCTTCCAGATGAGCCCAGATCTGAGGGATGCGCCGCTCAGCGACCAACAAGGAGAGGGGGCTGCGGGAGTCTCGACCGCCGGTCCTCGCAGCCGCCGGTTGTTGGTGCGGGTTCGGCAGGGGGCCGCGCCAGGATCAGTGCCGCCAGGATCAGGGCAGGCTTGCCCCCGTCCCCGCCCCGCCGCGGTTCCCGCTCTGCAGCCGGAGCCACGATGCGACCGCTCTCGACAGTGCTCGGTGCCAGAAGTGCGCTCAGAACGAGGCGAAGGCCACCTTGCAGGCGGCGTTGAGCAGTTGGGCCTCCTCTTGCTGTTCCGGTGGCCGGTCGTTGAGGAGGCCTCTTTTGCAATCGGCCGAAGCCTGGAAGGCCTGCCCCTCGAACAGGAAGCTGAACGTCACGGACTGATCTCCCACCGGCACCACGGAGCCGAACACCAGCTGGTAGGGACTGTCCACCACGGGGATGGTGGAGCTGTTGGCACGCACGGCGCTGTTGATGGCAGCGGCGATGATCGCGGCGCTGGCCAGGGAGGAGATGCCCCAGGCCACGGAGGAGGGCCCCCACCAGCCCCACGTGCCGGGAATCCCGCCGAACCAGCCGAAGGTCCAGGGCCGTGACACGGCCCAGCCCGGTCCCCACCAGCCTGGCCGCACGCCGATGGCGTTGATGGTCACGGGGCGGTTCACCACCCAGTTCGGTCGGTTCCAGCCGGGTCGGTTCCAGTCGGGGCGGTTGCCACCGGGACGGCCGGGCCGGTTCCAGTCAGGCCGGTTGGCGCCGGGTCGGTTCCAGTCCGGCCGGCTGCCGCCGGGTCGGTTCCAGTCGGGGCGGTTGCCACCGGGGCGGCCGGGCCGGTTCCAGTCAGGCCGGTTGGCGCCGGGTCGGTTCCAGTCCGGCCGGTTGCCACCGGGCCGGTTCCCTTCCGGGCGACCGCCGCCGGGGGGCAGGGGCCGCACCGGCCGGTTCACGCCGCCGCCGGGCGGCAGGGCTGGGCGCGTCACCGGACCGGGCAGGGGCCGCGGCCGGGTGGCGGGAACGCTGTTCACCCAGCCCCCGGGCGGACGGCGATTGCCTCGGTCGAAGCCCGGGGCCGGCCGGCCGATCGCCCCGGCGCCCCCCGGCCGGGCGCTTGGCCTCTGCATCGAGCCGCCGCCCCCAGGGCGGGCGCTCGGGCGCTGCATCGAGCTGCCACCACCCGGCCGGGCGCTTGGCCTCTGCATGGAGCCGCCGCCACCGCCGCCGCGGTTGAAGCGGCCCTGGGCCAGTTCCGCCGCCAGCAGAGCGGGGGTCGAGCCCGTGATCGTGAGGCTGATCACACAGCCGCCGCTGACGGCGGCGCGCAGCCAGCGCCGCAGCTCAGAAGCCGGCATTACAGGCCTCGCGTGTGTAGCAGATGGCGGTGAGCAGACCGGTGGCGGCATCGAAGCGAGCCATGATCCAGTTGCTGCGCAGCTCCGGATACTGCTGTCGCAGGCTGGCGAAGAAATTCGGATTCTCCAGGCAGAGCCCATCGCCGTTGAGGCAGAGGATGCGGCGGTCGAAGTCGAGGCTGAGCTTGTCGAGCCCGGTCCAGGTGCCGCGGTCGCTGCTCCAGATCTGGGCACCACGCTGGCCGGGGGTCTCGAACAGGCGGAACGAGGTGCGAGTGCCGTTCACGGTTGTGCGATACATCGTGGCGGTGCGGCCATCCCAGGCCTCCACCGCACAGCGCTGCGGCACACCCCGAACCGTGCAGTTGGTCTCGAGTGTGTAGAGCAGGCGGCCCACCGGAGCGCTCTCAGCCAGGGCTGCCGGGGCAGTGGCACCGAGCAGGGCCATCCCGGCGGCAATGGCCAGGCCCAGTCGTGTCGTCCGCCGGCCGCGCCGGGCCCGTTTCAACACGATCACGCTGCCTGTGCGAGAATCTCCGAGTATCCAGGGGCAGCGGGGCCCGGGGGCGCAGCAGCTGGCGCCGTTGTTGAGGAGTGAAACAATTCACTCCAGAGGCACCCCCCATCGATGCAGAGATCCTCCGGTTACGAACGCCTGCTGATCTGCTGCATCGGCCTGATGGCTTGCTTCGGCCTTCCCCTGCCCTGGAGCCGGCTGGCGTCGCTGGGCTATCTGCTGCTCGGGGTGGTGTTGATCCAGGGCCTGGGCCGTGAACCGGCAGAGGCGGGTGGCCGGCTGACGCTGCCCTTCATGAGCTACCGGCTGGTGGGCATCGCCGCCATGGCCTTCTGGCTGCTGTGGAGCCTCACGCCCGTGGAGATGCGCAACACAGGAATTCCGGTGATCCTGCTCTGGACCCTGTTCGGGGGCTGGAGCGCCATTCGGCTGATCCGCAGACTGGCGCGCGAACACCGGGTGAACGGGGCCGTGCTGCGCGGTGCCCTGGCCGGCTACCTGATGCTCGGCCTGGCCAGCGGACTGCTGCTCAGTGGTCTGGAAACCATCCAGCCAGGCAGCTTCCGGGGGATTGATATCGGTCAGCAGAACAGCGATCTCCACGATTCAGTGTGGGGGCTGAACTTTGCCCAGCTGAACTATTTTGCTTTCGTGAGTCTCACCACCATGGGCTATGGCGATGTGGTCCCTCTCACACCTGCGGCCAACATGAGCTGCGTGATGATCGCCATTGCCGGTACATTTTACATCGCGGCGGTGATGGGTGTGCTGATCAGCCGGCTCACGATTCAGGAAACCGAGGATTCCGTTGATCCGTAGCCCGGCGGAATGGGCAAGACCCGTTGACCATTCCGCCACGACCCTGCGTCCGCCCGGTGGGCGGGAAGGGGCACGGACCCAGCGGGGCTGAGGCCCTCTCCGTCGTGTTAGTATGCATACTTACTAAGTTGGAGTGTTCCGCTGATGGTTTGGTCGACCCGCGCTTCTGCGCGCACGCAGGCCCGGCCCGAAGAGGTCTGGAAGCTCTGGATGGAAGTGGAGGGATGGCCGCGATGGGATCGGGGCGTGGAATGGAGTCAGCTCGATGGTCCTTTCCTTGCCGGTACCCGGGGTTCGCTCAAGCCCCATGATGCGCCCACCACCCCCTTCGTGCTCACCAAGGTGGAGCCGAACGCAGCCTTCTCGGCCCGCTCGCCCCTGCCCCTGGCTGCGATGAACTTTGTTCACACCATGGGTGTGGAAGATGGTGCAACGATGATCGAGCACCGTGTGGAAATCAGCGGACCGCTCACCCCTCTCTTTCGTCGTCTGATCGGCTCGCGGATCGCTTCTGAGCTCCCCTCGACCGTGGAGCGTCTTGCCCGCCTGGCTGAGGCCTCCAGAGACAGCGCTGATGGAACCTGCTGATCCCGTCAATGGTCCAGTCCCCTTCGCGTCGCGCTTCCGCTCAGCCGCCGAGAGCCCGGGCTTTCTGCTCTGGAAGACGGCCAACCGTCACCAGCGCCTGCAACGGGAGGCGCTGGTGACGCTGGGGATCAGCCCCACCCACTTCTCCCTGCTGGCCTGCTTCGCCGATCTCACCAGGCGCAAGGGCAGGCCTGTGTCGCAGGCGGAGGTGGCCGAGCATGCCGGCCTCGACAAGATGGTGGTGTCAGACGGCACCAGGGCACTACTGGCCAGGCAGCTGATCGAGCGTCGGCGCAGCGACTCCGACAGGCGCGCCTTCGGGATCGTGCTCAGCCCCCATGGGGTGGTCACCTGCAACAAGGCGCTCGCCGTGGTGGAGGCGTGCGACGCCACCTTCTTCGAGCGCTGCAGCGATGGGGCCGCCCTGATCGCGCTGCTCAGAGACCTGCTCAATGAAGTTTCGCCAGCCCCTCAGCGGCCCACCATTTCCACCAGCCCATGACGGTGGGGGTTGAGCCGGCAGCTGCTGGTGACAATCAGGCCCACGATGCGGGCGGAGTCCGCATCGACGATGCGGTGGTTGCGGCCGTCGGAACAGCATCGGCTCTGCGCTTCCTGATCAGCCCATTACTCAACCTTGGCCGGTCCCTGCACGCGCCAGCCATCGGGATGGAGGGCTTCAATCACCAACATGGCCGCTGGATCCGCTGTTGCACCTCCGCTGAAGCAGTCTGGCCGGAACGGCCACAAAACAGCTGGCTGATTTCGGGATCAGCCTATGGTGAGGAGCCTGCCTGGGAATCAACGCTACTGATGCAGGGCTGATCTGGGTGGCGCGGGAGGCAGGCTCGACTCCAGTCGGGGCACCCTCAGCCCCTTCCCTCCCTGCCACGGAAGCCTCAGGGCAGAGCCGATCGAAGCCTGGGCCCAATGGGACGGAGCACTGATCCGCCCCGCCAGCAGCGGTACGGGCCGATTCTCGCCGTCGGTAGCCGACAGCAGAATCCGCGTGCGGGGCGATCAGTCAAAACCGAGCAGGTCGAAGATCTCGCGGTCCTTGAGCGATTCGGCCTCCAGGGGCCGCACGCTCTCCAGCATCGACTGGGCCAGACGCAGGTACTCCCGCTGCACGGCCTCCACCTCCGGGGTGGACTCCATCTCGAAGATCGTGCACTTCTTGAGGCGCGAGCGGCGGATCGCATCGAGATCGGGGAAGTGGGCCATGGTCTTCATACCCACACGCTCGTTGAAGCGGTCGATCTGGTCGGTGTCCTTGGAGCGGTTCGCCACCACCCCGCCGAGCCGCACCTTGTAGTTCTTCGCCTTGGCCTGGATGGCGGCGATGATCCGGTTCATGGCGAAGATCGAATCGAAGTCGTTCGCCGTCACGATCAGGCAGTAGTGGGCGTGCTGCAGGGGAGCGGCGAAGCCGCCGCACACCACATCGCCCAGCACATCGAAGATCACCACGTCGGTGTCATCGAGCAGGTGGTGCTCCTTGAGCAGCTTCACCGTCTGGCCCGTCACGTAGCCGCCGCAGCCGGTGCCGGCGGGCGGCCCCCCCGATTCCACGCACATCACGCCGTTGAAGCCCTCGAACACGAAGTCCTGGGGCTGCAGCTCCTCGGTGTGGAAGTCCACGGTCTCGAGGATGTCGATCACCGTGGGCACCATCTGCTTGGTGAGCGTGAAAGTGCTGTCGTGCTTCGGATCGCAGCCGATCTGCAGCACCCGCTTGCCCAGCTTGGAGAAGGCGGCCGAGAGATTGGAACTGGTGGTGCTCTTGCCGATCCCGCCCTTGCCGTAGACGGCGATCACCAGGGCCCCTTCCTGGATGCGCAGGTTGTCATCCTGATGCACCTGAACGCTGCCCTCGCCATCGGGACGGCGGAGTGTGGTGGTCATCCTGCTCAGAAACACCGGTTAGAGCCATCCTTGGGCTGCGGGGTCATGGCGCGACAGCCCCGCATGCAAAGCGAAACATCCGCTGCCCCGATGGCCTCGATTGTGGGGCGATGCCCATCGAGGGCTGGGTGGAAATACCCAGTTCATGGACAGGGGAGCGGCCCGTGTGTAGGCGTCAGCGGCTGTAATGGGCCTTGGCCGCATAGAGCGCTTCGCTGTCGATCTCCGCCAACCCCTGGGCGCGGGCGAAGGCCTCGGTGTTGCGCCGCACCTTGCCGCGCACGAAGAAGGGAATCTTGGCCAGTTCGGCCTCTCCCTCGGCACTCCAGCGGGGGCTGTCGCCGCCGGCCGCAGCCCCCTGCGCTCCCGCCGGCCCGCCGGCCCCGGCGGTCACCGCCACCGCGGTCTCGGGCCGGGCCGGGGCGGTGGCCCCCTCCAGGTGGCTGAGGTGGCCGTCCACAAACTCGAAGTCGTGGCGGAACATGCCGATCAGGTGCTCCTCCAGCCCCATCATCAGCGGGTGCACCCAGCTGTCGAAGATCACGTTCGCCCCCTCCCAGCCCATCTGGGGGGCGTAGCGGGCCGGCACGTCCTGCACATGCAGCGGCGTGCTGATCACCGCGCAGGGGATCCCCAGCCGCTTGGCGCTGTGGCGCTCCATCTGGGTGCCGAGCACCAGCTCCGGCGCGGCCTCGGCCATGGCCGCCTCCACCGCCAGGTAGTCGTCGCTGATCAGGGCCTCCAGGCCCAGGTCGGCCGCCGCCGCCCGCACGTCGCGGGCCTGCTCGCGGCTGTAGCTGCCCAGGCCCACCACCTGGAAACCCAGCTCGCGGCTGGCGATGCGCGCGGCCGCGATCGCATGGGTGGCGTCGCCGAAGATGAACACCCGCTTGCCGGTGAGGTAAGTGGAATCCACCGAGCGCGAATACCAGGGCAGGCGCGAGCGCCGCTCGATCGCCGACACGCCGCCGGCATCAGCCACCAGTTCGGCCGGCAGCTCCATCTGCAGCACCCCGTGCAGCTCGCGCAGGAAGGCGGCGGTGGCGCCGATGCCGATCGGCACGGTGTTCACCCGGGCCATGCCGAACTGGCGCTCCAGCCAGCTGCATGCCGGGCCCGCCAGCTCGGGGTAGAGGCACACATTGGCATCGGCCGTGGGGATGCGCTCCAGATCGGCGGGCCTGGCGCCCAGGGGCGCCACCACGGCCACGTCGATGCCGCAGCCGTTGAGGATGCGGCTGATCTCCACCACGTCATCGCGGCAGCGGAAGCCCAGCAGACTTGGCCCCAGCAGGTTCACCCGCGGCCGGCGGCCCTCGGCGCGCCAGCGGCCTGGATCGGGCCGCTGGCTGCCCGGCGGCGGCACCTGCGCCTTGAGCAGGCCGCGCACGAGCTGGTAGAAGGTTTCGGCGGCGCCCCAGTTCTCCTTCTTGGAATAGGCCGGCAGCTCCAGGCTCACCACCGGCACGCCCCCGAGCTCCATGCCCTGGGCCAGGGCGCCGGGCTGGTCCTGAATGAGCTCGGCGGTGCAGCTTTCGCCCACCAGCAGGGCCTCGGGCCGGAAGCGTTCCACGGCCTCGGCGATCGAGCGCTTCACCAGCTCGGCGGTGTCGCCGCCCAGGTCGCGGGCCTGGAAGGTGGTGTAGGTGACGGGCGGCCGGCGGTCGCGCCGCTCGATCATCGTGAACAGCAGATCGGCGTAGGTGTCGCCCTGGGGAGCATGGAGCACGTAGTGCACGCCCTCCATCGAGGCGGCGATGCGCAGGGCGCCCACATGGGGGGGGCCTTCATAGGTCCAGAGGGTGAGTTCCATGGCGGGGGCAACCGGAGCGGCGGGGATCGGGGAGCTGGGCTGGGGAGCGGGGAATCGGATCGGGGGGATCGGAGCCGCTGACGCGGGGATCGGTGCCCGGGAAGCGCGGCTGGCCTCAGGCGAACTGGAGGGCGGCGCGGCGGCGCAGGGGCCGGGCGAACAGTTCGGCCAGATCGCCCGCCTGGTCGCAGCCGTGGATCGGGCTGAACACCAGCTCGATCGACCACTTGGTGGCGATGCCCTCGGCCTCGAGCGGATTGGCCAGACCCATGCCGCACACCACCAGATCGGGCCGGGCCGCCCGCACCCGGTCGAGCTGGTTCTCCAGGTGCTGGCCCTCGCTCAGGCGCGTGCCGGCCGGCAGCAGCGCCAGTTCGGCGGCCATCAGCTGGCGGTCGAGGTAGGGCGTGCCCACCTCCACCAGCTCCATGCCGCACTCCCGGGCCAGGAAGCGGGCCAGAGGGATCTCCAGCTGGGAATCGGGCAGCAGGAAGAGGCGTTTGCCGGCCAGCAGCTGCCTCTGGGGCTCCAGGGCCCGCCGGCCCCGCTCCACCAGCGGATCGAGCACCTCCGCCTGGCGGGCCTCCGGGACCGCGAACGCCCTGGCGGCGGCCGCCATCCAGGCGCGGCTGCCCTCCACCCCGAAGGGATAGGGGGCGGGGAGCAGCGTGGCGCCCCGGTCCACCAGGGCGCGGGCGGTGCCGCTCAGGAAGGGCTGGGCCAGCAGCAGGCGGGTGCCGGGCCCCACGCTGGGCAGCTCGGTGGAGCGACGCGGCGGCAGGCTGGCCACCCGCTCGATGCCGAGCCGCTGGAACAGGCCCACCAGTCGGTCTTCCACCGCATCGGCCAGGGTGCCCACGATCAGCAGCTGCTCCTGCTCGCTGGCGGGCAGCAGCGGCACCAGGGCCTGCAGGGCGCCGTCCTCCCCCTGGGTGAAGGTGGTTTCGATGCCGCTGCCGCTGTAGTTGAGCACCGTGACCCGGCCGGCGTGCTGGCGGCCGAGCCGCTCAGCCGCCTTGGCCAGATCGAGCTTGATCACCTCACTGGGGCAGCTGCCCACCAGGAACAGGGTGCGGATCTCGGGCCGCCGTTGCAGCAGCTGGGCCACGAGGCGGTCGAGTTCGGCGTTGGCATCGGCCAGCCCCGCCAGATCCCTCTCCCCCAGGATCGCCGTTCCGAAGCGGGGTTCGGCGAAGATCATCACCCCGGCGGCGCTCTGGATCAGGTGGGCGCAGGTGCGCGAGCCCACCACCAGGAAGAAGGCGTCCGGCATGCGGCGGTGCAGCCACACGATCGAGGTGAGGCCGCAGAACACCTCCCGCTGGCCGCTCTCGCGCAGCAGCGGTTCGGCGCTGGCCGCCGGGTTGAGCGGCGGGTTGGACAGAAGCGAGGACGCCATGCGGGCGCACACTCCGAGGCACAGCCACCGGGCTAGCCAGACCGTGGCGCCATGGGAAGCCCCGCACACATGGGTTGATGAAACCTGTCCTCAAAGGCCCACATACCCCCAGCCAGGGGCTCCGTGCCCCGTGCCCTGAACCCTGAGCCTGGGTTCTCTGCACTCCGCCCTCTGGATCACACTCGAATCCAGGCCAGCCGCCCTGCCCCGACGTCCTCAGCCCACCGGTCTCAGCCCGCCGGCCACAGCCCTCCGCCTCCATCCACAGCCCTCCGCCTTGCCGCCATGGATCTCTCCAAGCCCAGCACCCAGGCCAACCTCGAAGCGGCCTTCGCCGGCGAGAGCATGGCCAACCGCAAATACCTGTTCTTCGCGGAGGTGGCCCGGCAACTGGGCCAGGCCGAGCTGGCGCGCCTGTTCCGCGACACGGCCAACCAGGAGACCGAGCACGCCTTCGCCCATTTCCGCCTGCTCCACCCGGAGCTGGTGATCGAGGATCCCGCCGGCCTCGATGAGGCCCGCCGGCAGGAGCTGCTGGCCCGCTGCCTGGAGCTGGCGATCGAGGGCGAAACCTACGAATTCACCACCATGTATCCGGAGTTCGCCGCCCAGGCCCGCGCCGACCGCGATGGCGGGGCGGCGGCCGCCTTCGAGGAGCAGGGGCAGGAAGCGCGCGACCATGCCGCGATCTTCCGCCGGGCCGCCCGCAACTTCGGCTTCCTGGCGCCGATCGAGCAGCACCACGCCGAGCGCTATGGCGTGGCCCTGGGGGCCCTGCAGGGCAAGGGCCGTGCCGGCGAGGCGGCCGCGGCGGTGCCCGGCCGGTGGATCTGCAAGGTGTGCTCGATGATCTACGACCCTGCGGTGGGCGACCCCGACTCGGGGATCGCGGCGGGCACGCCCTTCGAAGCCATCCCCGACGACTGGCGGTGCCCGATCTGCGGAACCCGCAAGGCCAACTTCATCCCCTACCGGCCGGCGGAGCTGGCGGTGGACTGAGCGGGCCCCGGCGCCAGCCTCCTGCCGGAGCGGCAGCGCGGTGCCCGGACGCCGTCGGCGAGGATGGAGCCCCTGGCGTTGAGCGCAACGGCGATGAACCGCACGGCAGCGCCGCTTCCCGATAACCGGCGCGACATTCCGGCCGACAACCCGCGCCACACCCTGCCCAACCACCTGCGCGACTGCAGGCTCGACGCCCTGCCCGATCCAGCACGCGCCATCCGGCTCCACACCTGGTCCGGGAACCGGCTCCAGACCTGGAACGGCACCGCGCCGGTGGTTCTGGCATGAGCGGCCCGGCGCCTGCGGCCCTCCTGGCCGCCCTGGGCCCCGACTCCGGCCAGCGCCGGCTGGTGGTGGTGTGGGGCCCGCTGGGGGATTTCGACAGTTTCGAATATGCCCAGGCCCTCGTGCCCGACCTGCCCCGGCTGGCGGCGGCGGGCATCCGGGTGCAGGCCTTCGCCATCGGCGATGCCGCCGGCCGGGAGCGCTTCTGCGCCTTCACCGGCTTCCCGGTGGAGCGGCTCACCGTGCTGAGCGACAACGGTCTGCATCAGGCTCTCCAGCTCCATTCCGGGCTCACCACCGCGGCCGGGCCCTGGCCGAATCTGCTGCTGATGTGTGCGGGCATCGGCTCGCCCGGCACCCTGGCGGAGGTGCTGCGGGGCTACCGCGGAGACCGCCGCGCCGCCTCGCGGCTGGCCTGGCCCCTGTTCCGCCTGGCCGGCAGCGAAGCCAGCCTGCGACCGTTTGAGCTGGCCACGGTGCGTCTGCGCAACATGCTGGAGGTGCTGGGCCACTGGCGCACCTACGTGCCCAGCGACACCTGGCTGACCCAGCGGGGAGGCACCTTCCTGCTCGATGCCGACACCAGCCTGCTGTACCAGCACCGCGACCCGGGACTGCTCGGGTTTTCGGCCACCATGGAACGTCCCCTGGCCTTTCTTGATCCCTTTCTGAGCCGGTGGGAACCGGCGGCGGCATGAGCGCCTCCACCCTGCCGGATGGCAGCGAGCTGCTGGCGCGCGAACGGGCGGCACGGCGCGGCAGCGGCAGCAGCGGCGGCGGCAGCAGTGGCAGCGGCGTTCTGACGGGTGATCTGCAGGGCAACTGGTGGCTGGCGAGGCTCTGGAGCCGCCAGGGCCGGGCGCAAGCCGCGAGCGCCGCCCTGCTGGCCGGGCTCGGAGCCTGCCTGGCGATCGCGCCAGCCGAACCTGGGGTGGGCCCGGGCTGCCTGCGCATCCGCAACAGCGTCCAGCTTGGCCATCTGGGCCTGCAGTTCAGCGGGCCGGGCTGGTTGCGGGGGAGCCGCCCGCTGTTGCTGTTCCGCTTCGAGCGGATCGCCCTGTTCTGGGGGCAGAGGCAGCTCTGGCAGGGGACCCTTCCGGAACCCCCCGCCCAGCGCCTGCCCTTCTTCGCCCTGATCGCCTGCGAGCGCGACGGCGAGCGGGGCTGGCTGGCGGCCCGGGGCCGGGGTGGGGGGCTGGCCGCCTGGGAACTCAGGCCGTCTGCACCTCGCGGCTGAGCAGCGCGTAGAGGTAGCCGGGCTCGCGGTAGCGGCCAGGCAGACAGTTGTGCAGGGTCTCCAGACGCTGCCAGCACACCGTGCGACGCACCTTGGCCAGGCTCTTCCCTTCACGGATCAGCAGCCGCAGGGCCTTGCAGTAGGTGGGATAGCTGGCCTCCAGTTCGCCGATGGTGAGGGCTGGCGCGTCCGGGGCTTGGGTCATGGCGCTTGTGGCGGCCAAACCACTGTGCGCCGGGCGGCCCGGGCAGCGAGCCCCCCATGTGGGGACAGTTGACCGCCCTCCAGCGGCCCCACGAGCCGGCCGCGGACCTGCACCCTCAGGGCCGCGACCTCAGAGCTTCACCATGCCGCAGCGCATGCCCTTGAGCACCGCCTGCAGCCGGTTGTTCACGTCGAGGGTGCGGAGCAGCCGCTTGGTGTACGTGCGCGCGGTCTCCTCGCTCACCACCAGCTGCTCGGCGATCTCCCGGTCGGAGAGGCCGCTGGCCAGCAGGTCGAGCACCTCGTATTCGCGCGGGGTGAGCCGCGGACAGCTCAGGTAGGGCAGCCGGCCGGAGCGCAGCGAGGGGCTGCGGTAGGAGTGATGGCCCATCACGGCCATCACCGCCGCCTGCAGGGGCCGCTGATCGCCGCTGAAGTCGGCCTCGGCCACCACCGCCTCCAGCCAGGGGGCCTCCACGTACTGGGCGGGGATCACATCCCCCAGGGCCAGCACCACCACCCGCAGCGCCGGCTGGGCCTCGCGCGCCTTGCGGGCCAGCTCGAAGCCGCTGCCGCTCTCCAGGTAGTCGGTGCAGATCAGCAGCTCGTACGACTCCTGGGCCAGGTACCGCAGACAGGTGGCCTCGTCGGTCACGGCGCAGCCGATGCGGCTGCGGTCCTGGAAGCTCTCGCACACCGCCCGCAGCAGGAAGCGGCCCTTCATGGCGATCGCCACCTTGCCGCTGATCGCCACCGACAGCAGCACCTGGTCGAGGGTGGTGCCATCCAGGCTGCCGAGGAAGGGGGTGAGGTCCATCGGCCCCGGGGGCACAGGCGAAGGCCCCGAACTCACCTAACCGTAGGCAGAGCGCCCGTGCAACCGTCGGATCGCTCCAGCCGCGCCGCCCGGCCCCGAGGGTTTGTTCACAGAGGAGGTCAACAGATGCGGGGCAGCAGTTCGCCGCTGAGGGGCAGCAGCAGCCGCTCGGTGCCCAGGGCCGTGCGCAGCCGCACCTGCCCCACTCCGGGCAGCCCGGCCCCAGCCTCGAGCACCTCGCCGATCCAGGCCCCGCCCAGGGGCTCCAGCACCGCCAGGCCGGCCTCGAGATCTCCGGGGGCCAGCACCGCCAGCAGCCGGCCCTCGTTGGCCAGGTGCAGCGGCTCGAAGCCCAGCAGCTCGCAGGTGTGGCGCACCGGCCCGATCACCGGCAGCCGCTCTTCCTCCAGCCGCAGCGGCAGCCCGGCCGCCGCCGAGAGTTCCTGCAGGGCACTGGCCAGCCCGCCGCGGGTGAGATCCCGCAGGCAGCGCGGCCGCACGCCCGCCGCCAGCAGGCGCTCCACCAGGGGCCAGAGCGGTGCGCAGTCGCTGAGCACCGGCGGCTCCAGGGCCAGGCCATGGCGCGCCGCCAGGATCGCCACGCCGTGCCGCCCCAGATCGCCGCTCACCAGCAGCTGGTCGCCGGCCCGGATCGCGCTGGGGTGGGGGTCGGTCGCGGCCTCCACCACGCCGATGCCGCTGGTGGTGATGAACACCCCGTCGGCCTTGCCCCGCTCCACCACCTTCGTATCGCCGGTCACCACCTCCACGCCGCAGCGGGCGGCGGCGGCCCGCATCGAGGCCACCAGCCGCCGCAGCAGAGCCAGCTCCAGGCCCTCCTCCAGGATCAGGCCCACGCTCAGCCGCAGCGGCCGCGCGCCCGCCATCGCCAGGTCGTTGGCGGTGCCGGTGACCGCCAGGCTGCCGATGTCGCCGCCGGGAAATTCGAGCGGATGCACCACGTAGCCATCGGTGCTGAAGGCCAGCCGCCCCGGCGGCAGGGTGAAGGCGGCGGCATCGTGCAGCACGGCGGCCGGATCGGCGTAGAGCGGCTTGAGCTCACGCTCGATCAGCTCCTGCATCAGGGTGCCGCCCCCGCCGTGGGCCAGCAGGATGCGCTCGTTCATGCCGGCTCCGGTATCGGCGCGCGGTAGCGGTGGTAGGCGGCGCAGGCCCCCTCGCTCGACACCATCGGCGCCCCGAGCGGATGCTCGGGGGTGCAGCGGCTGCCGAAGGCCCGGCAGTCGGCCGGGCTGGCCCGGCCCTGCAGGATCCGCCCGGCGATGCAGGGATCGGGATCTGGGGGCGCCGCGCCCGCAGCGGCAGCCGCACCCACAGGGGCGGCCGGCGGGGTGGTGTCGTTGAACCGCGAGCGGGCATCGAGCTGCCGGTAGGGGCCGCGCAGGGCCAGTCCCCCCTCCGGCAGCACCCCCAGGCCGCGCCAGGGCTGGTCCACCACCGCGAACACCGCCTCGATCAGGGCCCGGGCGGCGGGGTTGCCCTGGGGCCGCACCACCTGGCCGTAGGCGTTGGCCACGCCCGCCGCGCCGCTCTCGAGCAGCTGCACGCAGCGGAGCACGCCGGTGAGGATGTCGAGCGGCTCGAAGCCGCTCACCACCACCGGCACCCGCCAGCGGGCCGCCAGCGCCTCCAGCTCCGCCGTGCCCATCACCGCCCCCACATGGCCGGCCGCCAGGAACCCCTGCACCTGGTTGTCCGGCGCCGCCAGGATCGCCGCCATCGCCGGCGGCACGCGCACGTGCGCCACCAGCAGCGAGAGGTTGGCCGCCCCAGCCGCCAGGGCCTGCCGGGCCAGCAGCGCCGTGGCCGGGGCGGTGGTCTCGAAGCCCACCGCCAGGAACACCACCTGGCGCTCGGGCGCGCGGCGGGCCAGATCGAGGGCCTGCAGCGGCGAGGTGAGCAGCCGCACATCACCGCCGGCGGCGCGCACGCCCAGCAGGTCGTCGCCGCCGCTGCCAGGCACCCGCAGCATGTCGCCGTAGGAGCAGAGGATCACCTCGGGGCGCCGGGCCAGCCGCTGGGCCAGATCCAGGGTTTCGGCGGCCGTCACGCACACCGGACAGCCCGGTCCGTGGATCAGGCGCACCCCCGGCGGCAGCAGCTGATCGAGCCCCCAGCGCACGATCGTGTGGGTCTGGCCGCCGCACACCTCCATCAGGGTCCAGGGGCGGGTGGCGGTGCGCGCCAGCCGCTGCGCCAGCCCCAGCACGGCCTCCGCAGCCGCATCCGCCGCTACCGCCCCCACCGCGTGGGCGTCCGGCGGGCCGCTCACCACGGCCCGGGCGCCGCGGCCGCGTCGGCGGGCCGGTAGCTCTGGATCACCCGCAGGTACTGGGCGCGCTCGTACTCGGAGGGGTCGGGGCAGCGCCGCTGGCTCATGCAACCCACCAGCGCCCGCACCGACGGGTGGTCGTGCTCGCCCATCCACACCGCCAGCTCCTGCTCCAGCGTGGCCAGCCGGCCCGGGCCGTGGCGCAGCAGGGCTGCCACCACCTGGGTGACGCTGGCTCCGGCCATCAGCAGCCGCACCACGTCGGTGCCGCGGTGCACGCCGCCGCTGGCGGCCAGATCCAGCTCCAGCCGGCCGTGCAGCAGGGCGATCCAGCGCAGCGGCAGGCGCAGGTCGTGGGGGGTGGAGAGCAGCAGGTTGGGCCGCACCGCCAGTTCCTCGATGTCGATGTCGGGCTGGTAGAAGCGGTTGAACAGCACCAGGGCGCCGGCGCCGGCCTGCTCCAGCCGCCGCGCCATGGCGCTGAGGTTGGTGAAGAACGGACCGAGCTTCACCGCCAGCGGCAGCTGCACCTCGGCGCGCACCTCGCGCACGATCTCCTCCACCTGGCCCTCGATCGCGGCGCTGCTGAGGGCGGGATCGGTGGGCAGCCAGTAGATGTTGAGTTCGAGGGCATCGGCCCCCGCCGCCTCGATCTGGCGGGCGAAGCGCACCCAGCTGCCGGGGGCGCTGCCGTTGAGGCTGGCGATGATCGGGATGGCCACCCGGGCGCGGGCCTGCTCGATGTGGCGCAGGTAGAGCTCATGGCCCCCATGGACGAGGGCTGCCTCCGGCAGGTAGCTGAGGGCCTCGCCATAGCTCTCGGCGCCGGCCAGGGCGCTGTGGTGCAGATGCAGCTGCTCCTGTTCGATCTGCTCCTCGAAGAGCGAATGGAGCACCACCGCCGCGGCGCCGGCATCCTCAAGCGCCCGGATCTGGTCGGGGTCCTCGCTGAGGGGAGCGGCCGCGCCCACCACCAGGGGGCTGCGAAGGGTGAGGCCCAGGTAGGTGGTGGAGAGGTCCAGGCTCATCGCCCACCTCCCGCGGGGTCGGCTGGCCCGGCCGGCGGCGGAGCGGTGTTCGATGGGTGGGTTGGCGGAGCGGTGTTCGGGGCCGCGGGCTGGCCCGCCAGGGCCCGGTAGGTGGCCCAGCGGCGCTCCAGCTCGGCCTGGGCCTGGCGGGCCAGTTCCCGCGCCCGCTCCGGCTGGCTGTAGCGCAGCATGCGGAAGCGGTTCTCCTGCTCCAGGGCCTCCGCCAGGGGCCGGCGCTGGCCGGGGCTGTCGAGCTGCAGGGGGTTCTCGCCCCGCTCGGCGCGGCGGGGGTCGTAGCGGTAGAGCAGCCAGCGGCCCGAATCCACCGCCGCCTTCTGGTGCTCCATGCCGCGGGCCATCTCGATCCCGTGGGCGATGCAGTGGGAGTAGGCAATGATCAGCGACGGGCCCGGATAGCTCTCGGCCTCCAGGAAGACGCGGATCGTGTGCTCGTCACGGGCGCCCATCGCCACGCTGGCCACATACACCGTGCCGTAGGTCATCGCCATCAGGCCCAGGTCTTTCTTCGGTGCGGCCTTGCCGGCGGCGGCGAACTTGGCCACCGCCGCCCGCGGCGTGGCCTTGGAGCTCTGGCCGCCGGTGTTGGAGTACACCTCCGTGTCGAGCACCAGGGCATTCACGTCGCGGCCGCTGGCGAGCACGTGATCCAGGCCGCCGAAGCCGATGTCGTAGGCCCAGCCGTCGCCGCCCACCAGCCACACGCTCGTCTTCTCCAGGGCACCGGCCAGATCCAGCAGCCGCCGCATGCGATCGGCGACGGCGGCCTCGCTGGCCGCGGGGTCGGCGGGATGCTCCAGCCGGGCCTGCAGCAGGGCCCGCAGCTCCGCCACCCGCTGGCGCTGCTCCACGATGCCGGCCTCATCCGACGGGTCGGCCCGCTGGATCGCCTCCGCCAGGGCGGCCGGCACCACTCCGGAGCGCCCCAGGCCCTGCAGGAGTTCGAGGGCCATGGCGCGCTGCTGATCGAGGGCCACCCGCATGCCGTAGCCGAATTCGGCGTTGTCCTCGAACAGCGAATTGCTCCAGGCCGGGCCGCGGCCCTCGGCGTTGGTGCTCCAGGGGGTGGTGGGCAGGTTGCCGCCGTAGATCGAACTGCAGCCGGTGGCGTTGGCGATCAGCATCCGGTCGCCGAACAGCTGGCTGGCGAGCTTGAGGTAGGGCGTTTCCCCGCAGCCGGCGCAGGCGCCGGAGAATTCGAACAGGGGCTGCTGGAGCTGCTGCTGGCCGATCCTCTGCAGGTTGAGGGCCTCGCGGGGCGCCTCGGGGAGCTGCAGGAAGAAGTCCCAGTGGCCGCGGGCCTGCTGCCGCAGCGGCCGCTGCGGCGCCATGTTGATCGCCTTGCGGCGCGGCTCGCTGCGGTCGCGGGCGGGGCACACCTCCACACAGAGGGCACAGCCGGTGCAGTCGTCAGCCGCCACCTGGATCGTGAAGCTGCTGCCGGCGAAGGCGTGGTCGCGGGCCGGCGCGCTGCGGAAGCCCTCCGGCGCGGCGGCCAGGGCCGCCGGATCGGCCACCTTGGCGCGGATCACGGCATGGGGACACACCAGCACGCACTTGCCGCACTGCACGCACAGATCGCTCTCCCACACCGGCACCTCGGCGGCGATGCCGCGCTTCTCCCAGCGCGCCGTATCGGTGGGCCAGGTGCCGTCGCAGGGCAGCGCGCTCACCGGCAGCTGATCGCCGCGGCGCTCCAGCAGCGGCCCGATCACGTCGCGCACGAAGGCGGGCGCCGCGGCCAGCCGCTCCGCCAGCGGCGGATCCGGCGCATCCAGAGGTGTGCAGGCCCGCGGATCGCCCGGGCCCCGGGGCGTCGGCTCGGCCGCTGCCGCCGCGATCGCCGCCTCGTCGAGGTCCTGCCAGGGCAGCGGCAGCAGGTGATCGAGGCTGGCGTCGAGGGCCTCCAGGTTGCGCGCCACCACCGCTTCGCCCTTGCGGCCGTAAGTCTTGTGGATCGAGGCGCGGATCTTCTCGATCGCCTCCTGCCGCGGCAGCACCCCGCTCACCGCGAAGAAGCCGGCCTGCATCACCGTGTTGATGTGGGGCCCCATGCCGGCCTCCCGTGCCACCCGGTGGGCGTCGATCACCCACACGGCGAGCTGCCGGGCGCGGATCGTGGCCCGCAGCGGCTGCGGCAGGCGGGTCCAGGTGTCGGCTGGCTCGAACGGGCTGTTGAGCAGGAACACGCCGCCGGACTCGATGCCGGCGAGCAGATCGAAGCGCTGCAGGAAATCCCACTGGTGGCAGGCCACGAAGGTGGGCCGCTGGATCAGGTAGGTGGAGCGGATCGGCCGGGGCCCGAAGCGCAGGTGCGACACCGTGACCGAGCCCGATTTCTTGGAGTCGTACACGAAATAGCCCTGGGCGAAGAGATCGGTGCTCTCGCCGATGATCTTGATGGCGCTCTTGTTGGCCCCCACGGTGCCGTCGGAGCCGAGGCCGTAGAACACGGCACGCACCTCGCCGCCAGCGGCCGCCAGCGGCGCCTCCGTGACGAACGTCTCCTCCACCGGCAGGGAGCGGTGGGTGAGGTCGTCGTCGATGCCGACGCTGAAGTGATTGACGGCCGGCTGCCCGGCCAGCAGGACGGCGAGGTGATCGAACACCGCCTTCACCATCGCCGGGGTGAACTCCTTGGAGGAGAGTCCGTAGCGGCCGCCCAGCACCCGCGGGGGCGGCGCCGCCGTGCCATGGGCCGAGGCCCAGGCCTCCTGCAGGGCCGCCACCACATCGAGGTAGAGGGGTTCGCCGGGGGCGCCGGGGTCCTTGCAGCGGTCGAGCACGGCGATCGCCCGGGTGCTGGCGGGCAGGGCGGCGGCGAACAGCGCGGCGGCGAAGGGCCGGAACAGGCGCACCTTGAGCACGCCCACCGACCCACCAGCCCCACTGCAGCCGGCCCCGCCGCCAGCGCCGGACCCTGCAGCGGCACTGGCATTGAGGGCTTCAGCGGTCTCCTCGGCCGTCTCGCAGCCCGAGCCCATCAGCACCAGCACCCGCTCGGCGTCGGCGGGCCCCACGTAGTCGAAGGGCCGGTAACGGCGGCCGGTGAGGGCGGCGAAGCGATCCATCGCCTCCTGCACCTGGCCGGGTGCCGCGTCGTAGAAGCGGTTCACCGATTCGCGTGCCTGGAAGTACACGTCGGGGTTCTGGGCCGTGCCCCGCAGCACGGGCCGCTCCGGGGTGAGGGCCCGGGCCCGGTGGGCACGGATCGCCTCCTCCGGGATGTAGGCGCGCAGCAGGTCGTCGGGCAGGGGCAGCAGCTTCTGGATCTCGTGGGAGGTGCGGAAGCCGTCGAACATGTGCAGGAACGGCAGACGCGCCCGCAGGCTGGCCCGGGTGGCGATCGCGGCGAAGTCGCCGGCCTCCTGCACCGAGGCGGAGCAGAGCACGGCGCAGCCCGTGCCGCGGGTGGCCATCACATCGCTGTGGTCGCCGAAGATCGAGAGCCCCTGGGCCGCCAGGGAGCGGGCGGCCACGTGCAGCACGGCCGGCGTGAGCTCCCCCGCGATCTTGTAGAGGTTGGGGATCATCAGCAGCAGCCCCTGGCTGGCTGTGAACGTGGTGGTGAGGGCACCGGCCTGCAGCGCCCCATGCACGGTGCCGGCGGCACCGGCCTCGCTCTGCAGCTCCACCACGGCCGGCACACCGCCCCAGAGGTTGGGCCGGCCCTCGGCGGCCCAGGCATCGGCCCATTCGCCCATCGGCGAGGCCGGGGTGATCGGGTAGATGGCGATCACCTCATTGAGGCGATAGGCCACCCGCGCCACCGCCTCGTTGGCGTCGATGGTGACGGCGGCGGGCACAGCGTCGGTCGCGGCGTCGGTCGTGGCGTCAGCAGCGGCAGGGCTCATGGCGGCCATTCAGAACTCCTCCTCATGCACGAGGCTCAGGGCCACCCCCACGTGCACCAGCACCCGGTCGCCCACCCGCGCCTCGGGCAGGCAGGCGAGGCTCACGCGCTGGCAGACACCGCCGAAATCAACGGTGGCCACACACCAGAGGCCGTCGGCCGCACCGCCGGGCTCAGCCGCCTCCCCCGATGGCGGCGCCATCGTGATCGCGGTGATGCGGCCGGGCATGGCCAGACACATGGCGGGGTGCCGCAGGCTCCTCCTTCGTTATAGGGGCGTTCACCAGGACTGCCCAAAGCTGGCCGACGGCGATGCCGCCGTCGTTGCAGGGCACCTGTTCCCCCCAGAACGGGCGCAGCCGTTGCTGGCGCAGCCCGGCGATGCAGCCCTCCAGCAGCAGCCGGTTCTGGAAGCAGCCGCCGGCCAGGGCCACCACGGTGATCCGCCGCTGCCGGGCGGCTGTGGCGGCGGCGGCCACGAGCCCGGTGGCCAGGCCGCGCAGCAGCCGTGCCGCCCGCTCGCCGGCCGGCACCCCGGCCGCGCCATCGGCCAGCAGGGCCGACAGCAGGGGCTGCCAGTCGAGCCAGCCCAGGCGGGGGGCATCCGGCTCGGAGCCGGGCCGCAGCGGCAGGGGATAGGCCGGCCCCTCGACCGGGGCCGAGGCGGCCAGTCCCTCCAGCCGCAGGCCCCCTTCGGCCTCGCAGCTGAGGATCTGGCAGCAGCCCAGCAGGCTGGCGGCGGCATCGATCAGCCGGCCCGCGCTGCTGGTGAGCGGGGCATTGCAGCCGCTGGCGGCCGCCTGCAGCAGCAGGGCCCGCTCCTGGGGTGTGAAGGCCTCCCGGCAGGGGGCGGCGGCCGGATGCCGGAGCCAGTCGGGTCCGGCGGCCTGCAGCAGGCCCAGGGCGGCGCGACGCGGTTCGGCCGCGGCCCGCCCGCCGCCGATCAGGGGGAAGGGCCGCAGGGCCGCCAGCCGTTCGCTGCCGCAGCTGCCCGAGCGGCTGGCGGCGGGGCTGAGCAGCAGCAGCTCGCCGCCCCAGAGGGGCTGGGCGGGGGTGGTGCCGTAGCCGAGGCCGTCGCAGCAGAGGGCGAGCAGGGGCAGGGCCAGGCCGTGCTCGGCCGCCACCGCCAGACCGTGGGCCGCATGGTGCTGGATCGGCCGCGTCGGCACGCCGGCCTGCGCCGCCTGGGCCGTCGCCAGCTGCCGGCTGGCGTAGCCGGGATGGGGATCGAGGGCGATCGCCTCCAGGGCCGCACCGGCCCGCAGGCTCAGCTCGGCCAGGCCGGCCGCCAGCCGGCCCTGGGGCTCCACCCCGGCCAGATCGCCGCCGTAGGCGGCCAGCCACAGCTTCCCCTCCGCCGCCAGGGCCGGTGCGCTCTTGAGATCGGCACCGGCGGCCAGCAGGGTGCGCCCCGGGGCGGGCGTCCGGGGCAGCCGCAGCGCTTCGGGGGCGTAGCCGCGGGCGCGGCGCAGCACCATCGGCCGGCCCTCCACCACCTGGGCGAGCGAGTCGTCGAGCGGCCGGGCGATCGGCCGGTCGTGCACGAGGAAGCCATCGGCGAGGCCGGCCGCGCCCCCGAGCCGGGCGAGTGCCTCGGTGGGATCGGTGCAGAGCAGCTCGCCGCTGCGGTTGCCGCTGGTGGCCACCAGGGGGCGGCCGAAGGCGTGGGCCAGCAGCAGGTGCAGGGGCGAGGCCGGCAGCATCACCCCGAGGGCGGCGGTGGCCGGCGCCACGCCGGCAAAGTCGTCCCGGGCGGTGGCCCGGCGGCGCAGCAGCACGATCGGCGCCGCCGCGCTCTCCAGCAGCTGCCGTTCGGCCGCGTCGATGTGCAGCCAGGGTGCCATCGCCCCGGCGTCGGCCACCAGCAGGGCGAAGGGCTTGAAGGGGCGGCCCTTGCGCCGGCGCAGCCGTGCCACCGCCGCCGGGTCGGTGGCATCCACCAGCAGCTGGAAGCCGCCCACCCCCTGCAGGGCCAGCACGCCGCCGGCCGCCAGCAGGGCGCAGGCCCGCTCGATCAGCGCCGCGGCACTGCCTTCCAGCAGGGGCTGGCCTGCCCCGTCCAGCAGCCGCAGGCGCGGGCCACAGGCCGGACAGCCGCTGGTTTCGGCATGGAAGCGGCGATCGGCCGGATCGTGGAACTCCCGCCGGCAGGCTGGGCAGAGGCGGAAGGCGGCGAGGCTGGTGTGGGCGCGGGCGTAGGGCTCGGCGGTGGCGATCGAATAGCGCGGGCCGCAACGGCTGCAGCTGATGAAGGGGTAGCCGTGGCGGCGATCGGCCGGATCGGCCAGCTCGGCGCGGCAGGCGGCGCAGGGGGCCCGGTCGGCGCTGAGGGCCGGCGCCACCAGGCCCACCCCCAGGGGCCGGGCGGCGGCGGTGGCGATGCGCAGGGCACTCGGGGCCGGATCGCGGGGTGGCAGCCACTCGGGCTGCAGCGGCTCCAGCGAGCCGGGGGGCTGCAAGGCCGCCGGCAGACGCCGCACCAGGAGATCCAGGGCGTGGCGCTCCCCCTGCAGATCGAGCCGCACGCCGCCGGCCACGTTCTCCAGTTCGCCGGCCAGCCGCAGCTCGCTGGCGAGGCGATGCACCAGCGGCCGGAAGCCCACCCCCTGCACCACGCCCCGGCAGAGCAGGCGCAGGCGGGCCGCGCTCATCGGGTCGGGGTCAGGAGGTCTGGGGCCAGGAGATCCGGGGCGGTGGCCGCCAGGGATGCGGGCGGCACCAACCCCAGGGCGGCGAGCAGGGCGTCGAGCCCCTCCCCGGTGCGGGCGGAGGTTTCGAGCACGGTGGCGCGGGGCGCCACCCGGGCGATGGCCTGGTGGGCGGCGGCGCGATCGAAACCCACCACCTCAGCCAGGTCGCTTTTGCTGATCAGCACCAGATCGGCACCGTGGAAGATCGGCGCGTATTTGAGTGGTTTGTCCTCCCCCTCGGTGGTGGACACCAGCACCACCCGCAGGCTTTCGCCGAGGTCGTAGGCGGCCGGACACACCAGATTGCCCACGTTCTCGATCACCAGCAGTTCGAGCTGCTCCAGGCTGATGCCCTGATGCTGGAGGCGGTGCAGCCCCTCGGCCACCAGCGGCGCCTCCAGGTGGCAGGCCTGGCCGGTGGTGATGGCGGCGGCGGCCAGGCCGGCCCCGCGCAGGCGGCGGGCGTCGTTGTCGGTGGCCAGATCGCCCACGATCACGGCCAGACGCTCGGGCTGGGGAAGGCGCCGCGCCATGGCCTCCAGCAGGGCGGTCTTGCCGGAGCCGGGGGAGGAGAGCAGGTTCACCACCGTGACGCCGGCGGCCTGGAAGCGCTGGCGCAGGGCTGCAGCGCCGGCGTCGTTGCGCGCCAGCAGGGCGCTGTGGAGCCGCAGCTCCCGGGTGGGGGCCGGGGCGGGCTCGCCGCAGGCGCAGTCGCGGCACATGGCGGCAGCGGGCCGGGAATGCCTGCAGGCTAGGCAGAGGCAGCGCCGCCGACAGCACCGGGCCGGCCGACCGGAATCCCATCCTCTCTGGGGCCGAGTGCCAGGTGCCCGATCCGGCCAGCCTGCGCCGGGTGTGGGGCGCCTCACTCCACCTCCAGGGCCACCAGCCGCAGGTCGCGGCCGCGCAGCAGCCGGCGGCTGATGGTGCCGCAGCGGGGACAGTCGCAGCAGCCCTGGGGCGCGGGAAAAGGGGCGGCACACACCGCGCAGTGGCACTCCGCCGGCTCGATCTCGAGGCGCAGCTCGGCGGCGGCGGCGATCGAGCCGGCCATCACCACCGGGAAGGCGAAGCGCAGCGCCTCCAGCTCCACCCCCGCCTGCTCCCCCACGCGCAGCCGGATCACGGCGATGCGCCGCGCCCCTTCGGCGGCGGCCGCCGCCAGGGCCTGCTCGCGCACCGCCTCCATCAGACTCAGCTCATGCATGGGGGACGGTGGTGTCGGCCAGCCAGGCCCGCAGCAGGGCCCGGGCGGCGGACAGGGAGCGGCGCAGATCGGCGGAGAGCGGCGCGCCATGGCCGAAGTCATGGGCGGGGATGCGCAGCCACCAGCCCGGCGGTGCCTCGCCGTAGAGGGCACGGCTGAGGGCGAGGAGCTGGGCGGGATCGAGCCGGTGACTGCTGGATTCGCCAGCGGCGGCGGCGATGCCGGGCTGAAGGGGATCGAGCCGTGGCACCGCCCCCGCCGGCGCCAGCCAGGCATCGATGAACAGCACCCGCTTGAGCGGGGCCAGATCCGCAGCCAGCTCGGGGGTGAGCTGGTGCACGCCTCGGCCGCCCACGCGTGCGGCCAGCAGCGGTCCCACAGCGTCGTCACCGCGCAGGGGATTGCCGATGCCGATCACCAGTGGCAGCGCTCCTGAGCGCGGCGGGTCGGTGAGGGTTGGGGCGGGTTTCGGGCTGGCCATGGTTTCCGTCAGAACGCGGGGCTGAGATCGGTTGGCCGCGGAGCGCTGAGGGGCAGGGGGCTGGGGTGCAAGAGGTGGATCTCCGCCATCGATTCCGCCAGTTCCCCCTTGCTCTGGCGGGACAGGGTGAGCGGCCCAGCAGCGTTGAGGAAGGGAGTGCCCTGCGTTTCCTCGCCGAGGCTGAGAGTCATGTTGGTCAGTGGCTGCGCACTGAGCGTGGCGCCGAGGCAGCCACGGGCGGGAATCGGCGAGAGCCTGTCCATGGAAGCGTGCAGGCGTTCCGATCCTCGCGCCTGCGCCTTTCTGGGTGCCCACGCTGCCTCTGAGTGGCAGGCAGGAAGCCTGCGGTGGCGCAGCAGAGATGTTGTGGGAGCCTGTCCACTCAAGGGGCTGGTTGGAAAGTGCTCTTCGCCCTTGGCGGAAACCTCTCAGGATGGCGTATGGACTCGACAGATAAGTCAATATCTGAATCAGGCCAGAATAGGTGGTCGGGCGTGGTTCGCAAGACGTTGAAGATCTGCTGAATCGTGGCTTCCTTGAGCCAGGAAAACTCGGAGTACGGAAGTGCAATCTCCTCATCATCAATGAGTATCCAGACGCAATGTCCGGAAACATTGGTGACCTCAACCCCCCAGAGTGGTTGCTCCAGGCGTCGGTGATCTCCTTTGTACGGGACTTGATGAGGCGCGCTGCCTCTTTCATCTTTGACGAGCTCAGCCCGATATTGCGGGCGAGTTCAATGATCGGTTCCAGCCTGAAGTTCGCCTCGCCATTTGGGTGGCTGACATGGATGTGCTCACGGCTTTCTTCTCGTGGGAAGAAGAAAAACCGAAATTCGCCTTCTCGGATGACGGTTGGCGACCAACAGGCTCCCCCACACGCTTCTCAGCATGGTCTCGCTTCTCCTTCCGAGGCAGGGAAAAGCTCCCGCAGCACAGCTCACACGTTCAGCTCATGTGCTATGCGAATACGGCTGTCTGCATCTTTCCAAGAGCATATATGTGGATCCGCCAAAGATCCCCGGCCCTCGCCACCTGTCCGCCGATCACGCCAGCCCTCTGGGGACGAAGGTCCTGTAATCATTTCCATGGCTGATATCTTCTTGTAAGGCGAACGGGACCAATGAGTTCAGGCGGATCCCTCTATGCAGGTTTTCAATCCGCACCAAAGGCGGCTTGATAAGAGTATCGCTCACGGGGCAGGCCCACGGCGCACAGGATAAAGGAAGGGATCTCAGGTTTCAACAAGCAGGGACATGGGCAGAGCACGCGCTCAAGACACCGCCCCCGGCTCCATCGCCCCGGGCGCCTCCCGCCGCAACACAAAAAAGAACGGCTGCTCCATCCCCTTGCAATCCATCACCCCCAGCAGGGTCTGCCCATCCAGCCGGCGGAACACATCCACGATCGGCAAGGCGTCGTACACCATCGCAGCGGACACCTTGCCCCGGTGGAGGGTGCCGCGCAGGCGGGCTGCGGAAGCGCGGGTGGACACCAGCGGCGACAACCAGGGGAAGAGGCCCCCCAATGGCGCCAGCCGGCCCACCCAGCGCGCCCGCAACAGGCCAATCGGCAACCGGGACGGATCCACGTGCACCTCGTCACCCCCCGGACCCTCGAACACCAAGGGATGCACCTCTTCCAGGCTGTCGAACCGCTTGCCCCGCCAGTGCAAGGCTTCCAGCAAGCCATCGAGGGGATGGCCCGTGGCGAAGCCCTCCCCCCGCCAGCGGCCGAGCATCTCCTCCGGCGTCACTGGCTCCAGCTGATCGAAGAGAGCCAGGGCGTCTTCGGTGCCGCGAACCCCCAGGGCGGCAGCGGGGTTGGGGGGGCTCGCCGGAGCGGGACCCGGGGACGGGGGATCAACCACCGGCGGCACTGGCAAGGGAAGGCAGGGTGGTGACGAGCTGGGGGAAGATCAGGATCAGCAGCACCACCGAGAGCTGCAGAGCGATGAAGGGCACGGCGCCGCGGTAGATGTCGCCGCTGGTCACCCCCGGCGGCGCCACCCCCCGCAGATAGAAGAGGGCAAAGCCGAAGGGCGGCGTGAGGAAGGACGTCTGCAGGTTGGCACCAATCACCACGCCGAGCCACAACAGTCCTTCGGGGCCCAGGAGCTGGCGGGCGGTGGGTAGCAGCAGCGGCACAGCGATGAAGGCAATCTCAAAGAAGTCGATGAAGAAGCCCAGGGCAAAAATCACGAGCATGCTCACCGCCAGAAAACCCGTCCGGCCGCCTGGCAGGTGGAGCAGCAGATCACTGATCAGCACATCGCCGCCCACGCCGCGAAACACCAGGCTGAAGGCCGTGGAGCCGATCAGGATGGCCACCACCATCGCCGTGGTGCGCAGGGTGGAATCGCTCACCTGCCGCAGCGCCGCGCGGCTGAAGCCCCCCTGGGCGGCAGCCAGAGCCATGGCACCCACCGCCCCGAGCACGCCGGCTTCGGTGGGGGTGGCGATGCCGACGAAGATGCTGCCAAGCACCAGCAAAATCAGGCCCAGGGGCGCCGCCAGCACGTTCACCAACCCGCTGGCCGTGAGGGGCGGCAGCCCGGTGGTGTCGAGCGGCGGCGCCAGCTGGGGCCGCAGAGCGCTGATCACCACCACGTAAAGGGCAAAGGCGCCGCTCATCAACAGGCCCGGGATCACCGAGCCCAGAAACAGCTCACCCACCGGCACCCCCAGCTGGTCGCCCAGCACCACGAGCACGATGGAGGGTGGGATGATCTGGCCCAGGGTGCCGGACGCGGTGATCACCCCCGTGGCCAGCGCTTTGTCGTAACCGGCCCGCAGCATGGCCGGCAGGGAGATCAGGCCCATGGTGGTGACCGTGGCGGCGATCACGCCGGTGGTGGCCGCCAACACCGTGCCCACGATCACCACCGCCAGGGCCAGCCCGCCCCGCAGGCGCCCCATCAGCCGGCCCATGGTTTCGAGCAGCCGTTCGGCGATCCCCGATTGCTCCAGCATGGCGCCCATGAACACGAACGCCGGAATCGCCAGCAGGGTGACGTTGCCCATGATCCCGAAGATCCGCTGGGGCAAGGCCGCCAGGAAGGAGGCGTCGATCACCCCCAGAGCCATGGCCAGGGCGGCGAACACCACCGCCACACCCCCCAGGCCGAAGGCCACCGGATAGCCGCTGAGCAGGGCCACCACCAGCCCCAGAAACATCCCCGGCCCCAGGATTTCGCCGGGCTCCACCGTGATCACCCAGCCCAGAAGTTCGAGCTCCATTGCTCAACCCTCTCCGCTGTGGTCGTGGCTGCCCGGGCGCTGGGCGTGGATCAAGCGGATCGCCTGGGCCAGACCCTGCAGCCCCAGCAGCAAAAAGCCCAAGGGGATCAGGCTCTTCACCCAGTAGCGGGGCAGGCCGCCCGGATCGGGCGACATCTCCCCCAGGCGCCAGGTGATCAAGGTGGGCTCCACCGAGGTGATCAGCACCACCAGCACGAAGGGCAACAGCAGGCCCAGGGTGCCGGCCAGCTCCACCCGCACCTTCCGCCGCGGGCTCCAGCGGCTCTGCAGCACATCCACCCGCACGTGGTCGTCCGTCTGCAGGGCGTAGCCAAGGCCCAGCAGGAACATCAGATCGAAGAGCTGCCATTGCCCCTCGATCAGGGCGTTGGAGCTGAGGTTGCGGCCCACCGCCAGGCCCACGTAACGGCCCACCACATTCCAGGTGCCCAGGGCGAGCATCAGCAGCAGGGCCCAACGGCCCATGCGCGCCGCCAAGCGGTTGAGGGCGTCGATGCGCTCCGCCCAGATCAGCCAGCCCTTCATGGCGCCTCCTTCGCGTCGCCGAAGGCGAACCGGGCATAGGAGAACTCATTCACCCGGTTCCAGGCGAAGACGTCTTTGCGGAAGGTCCGCCACTGGTCGTACACACGCTGGAAGGTGACGTCGCTGGCGCTCTCCGCCAGGATCTGATCGGTGGCGTCGCGGGCCGCCTTGAGGATGGGGTCGCCGTAAACCTTCAATTCGGTTCCGCCCTGGATCAGCCGCTGCAGCACCGTGGCGTTGCGGGCGTCGTAGCGGCTGAGCATCAGCCCGTTGGCCTCGTGGCTGGCGGCGGCGAACATCGCCTGGTATTCGACGGGCAGACGGCGCCAGGCCTGGAGGTTCACCAGGGCCGTGAGGGTGGGGCCCGGTTCCCACCAGCCCGGGTAGTAGTAGTAGCGGGCGGCCTTGTTCAGGCCGAGCTTCTCGTCGTCGTAGGGTCCGGTCCACTCCGCCGCGTCAATGGCGCCCCGATCCAGGGCCAGGAAGATTTCGCCTCCGGGCAGCACCTGCACGTTCACCCCCAGGGCGGCCATCACCTTGCCGCCCAAGCCGGGGATGCGCATCTTCAGCCCCTGCAGGGAGGCCGGCCCCTCCAGGGGCCGTTTGAACCAGCCGCCCATCTGGGCGCCGGTGTTGCCCGCCGGGAAACTGCGCACACCGAAATCGGCATAGAGCCGGTCGATGGCCTCCAGCCCGCCGCCCTCATAGAGCCAGGCGTTTTGTTGCTGGGCCGTCAGGCCGAAGGGCACGGCGGTGCCGAAGGCCAGGGCTGGATTTTTGCCGAGGTAGTAGTAGCTGGCGGTGTGGCCGCACTCCACCGAGCCGTTTTGCACCGCCTCCAACACCTCCAAGCCGGGCACGAGCTCGCCGGCGGCGAAGGGCTGGATCAGGAAGCGGCCGTCGCTCATCTCCCGCACGCGGCGGCTGATCGCTTCCGCCCCGCCGAAGATCGTGTCGAGGGAGTGGGGCCAGCTGGTGGCCATCCGCCAGCGCACCAGGGGCAGGGCGGAGCCGGCCTTGACATCGTCCGCGCGGCGGATGCGGCAGGAGGCCAGGGCCCCCGCCGTGGTGGCCAAGGCCGCCGCGCCGAGCAGGCGCCGCCGTGGCAGGGAGAAGTCGGGCATGAAGCTGAGTGTAAGGAGGGGAAAAATGGAGGACCGGGCAGGCGAGCTGCCAGGGTTTGGAGCCGGGTCGCTGATGCCAAGCCCACCGGCCAGGGCGGTCCCGGCAGCCATGGCGGGCGTTGGCCATCGGCCATCTCACCCCGATGGGCACCACAACAGTTCCTTCCGCGCGATCGTCTCCGCCTTGAGGGCAAGGGCAGGGGCGGCTGCAGAATCAACAGCTCTCCTTCAACCAGACGAAGGCCACGGGCCGCCGTTTGTCATCAAGCTGGAAGAAGTGAGCGCCATCCTGCCCGCGAGGGTCCGCGGGGAAATCCGGACTCGGAAATGCTTCTCCGGCAACGGGCACCGAGCGCGACCCATCCAGGCGGCACCCACCTCACTCTCGTCAAAAAATTGTGGTGCGCTTTGTCAGGCTCAAAAAAGTCAACGCCAGGACGTCAAACGTCAAGCGCTCCCCTCTTTATCGTTCTAGCGTTCATCTTTGCCCGCCCGTAGTTGTGAGTGCTGATGACATAATCCCCTCCGACAGGTCGGGCCAAGGATGGCACTGAGCAAGGCGAGAATTTATCGAAAGACAAGCCGGTCCGGAGCTGAAGATGACGAAGATAAATTAGTCTCAAATCAGCACCAAAGTCCGATCCGACGACGTTGCTATCGCTTATCTGGATTTCGTCTTGATAACCTTGCCTGATGTAGCGTCAATGTAGAGCTTCACACGCCCGGAGGCCCCAGCCACCTTCACCTCCCAAACCATGCCTCCATTCTCTCGACTGAGACCGACTTCCTCCACAATTCCTGGCCTAGACGACAAGGCTGAAGACATCGCAGCACTGGCTGAGATAGTCGGAGCAGATTCCTTTAAGTAACGAGGGACATCTGCGGGCTCTTGTTTCAATAAAGAGCCAGTGGCCTGGTCGATGTAGAGTTCTGTGCCGCTCCCGTCTGGCCTTCGTACCACAACCTCCCATATAGTGCGCCCATCTTTACTGCGGCTTTCGACCTCGACAACAGCGCTACCGGGGACAATCACAAGTGCCTTATCGGCAGCAGCCTGTGCGTTAAGCTGAACTTTGGCCAGTTTGCCAGGAGCTTGAACTGTTGGGCTTCCAGCGGAAGCAGTGCTGACTGGGTCTTTAGGGGAGCTTCTTTCGGCTGTACTGCTTCCGCAAGCAGTGACGCAAAGGACAAGACTCATAAGCATGGCAGTAATGAGATGCCGATCTGCTGGTTCTGTCATCGTAAGATCCGATTGGTAAAGAAAGAGAAAAGGGCGTTACAGGGATCCGCACGTATGCAAAACCAACCCTTTGGCGTTTACTATAGGTCTTTGGGCGGCGTGGTCGGCTCCAGCGAACGCTGCCCTTGAGTGGCAGGCATGGAGCCTGGGGTGGCGCAGCAGAGTGTTTGTGGAGGCCTTGTCCACTTCAGGGGCTGGTTAGACAGCCATCTTCGCGTCGTCAACAGCAGTGACATGCAATTCCAAACCCAACGCTGAAATCACCTTCAATACTGTTGCCAGCTCAGGATTACCCGAAGAGGATAGTGATTTGTATAGACTCTCCCTGCCAAGGCCAGCATCACGTGCAACTGGGCTCATGCCTTTAGCCCTGGCTATATCGCCTAAGGCAGCTGCGACAAGCTGGGGATCACCATCCTGAAGTGCAGCTTCCAAATAAGCCGCCACATCATCAGCAGTGGCAAGGTGTTTGGCTGGGTCCCAGATTGTCGTAGTTGTATTGGTGATTGGATTCTCCTAGAGATTTCGAGAAAGATGTTTGGCGAGACGAATATCCTTATCTTGGGAACTCTTGTCGCCGCCTGCAAGCAGAATGACGACGGTATCTCCTTGCTTTGTCAGATAGATCCGATAGCCGAGGCCGTAATGGATCCGCAGCTCTGAGACGCCATTTCCTACAGGGCGGATATCTCCTGAGTTGCCAAGGGAGAGCCGCCTGATCCGGATGTCGATACGCGCTCTTGCAGTCCGGTCACGCAGAGCAGCAAATCACGCGTCATAGGCAGGAGTCTCCCTGATTTGAAGCATGCCTCAGTGTATCCCGCGAGATACGGATGCACAACCGGCTGCTTGGTCTCTCTGGCGCTGTCATCACCTGGGCGCAGAGCGCAACAGGAATCAATGAACATTAGTGCAGGCGGCTCAGGTGAATGGCTATGTTCGAAGGTGTCGCTTCTACACAGATAACGACCTCAGATCTTTGCTTCGCCAGGGGAGATCAAGCTACCTCCTCTTCACGTCTCACACTGGAACTCTGCTTCCGAGCATGTGCACAGATGTGATTCGAATATGGCGTCAAACCAATATGGCAACAAACCAATATGGTATCAAAGCTCGGACTCCACTCTCCTGACAAGCCCATGTAAGGGCGACGGGATGTCTTTCAGGCCACCCTGTCCGCGATGCCGATTCAGCGCCTCGGTGATGGGGCCCCAGTCGCGGAAATCCCTGAACACCTCCGACGGTTGGTGGCTGCCGCCGATGCGGAGCAGCGTGTCGGGAGAGCGCCGCTTGGGCGCTGGGATCGCCTTCTAGTTCTCAAGGCCTCTCGCCTCGATCGGCTGCAGCGGCGTGGTGGTGATGGCCATGTCGCCCCCGCTCATTTCATCTGCTTCTGAATTTTGCCCAGATAGGCCGGCATCATGTGATCGCTGATCAGCGTGGTGAAGCCTTCCTGGCTCTGGGGGCCGCTCTGGTGTCGCAGGCGCTCCTGCAGCGTTCCGAGTTCGTCTGCACTGAGCATGTCGCCGCTGCCGCCCACTGCACTGTTGAGAGCCGCTTCCTGGGCGACGGCGCCGCGGACCAGGCTGCCTTTCCTGTCGAAGTGGAGCAGATGGCCGGCGTGGCGGTAGCCCGGCGGCACCCGCGGCACGATGTCGGAATCGTTCACCAGGCGGTGGTAATGGCCTCCCAGCGCGTCGGCCAGCTGGTCAAGGGCTCGATCGCGGGCCACGGCCGGCTGGCCGTAGGTGTAAAGAGCTCGCAAGTTGCTGCTGGCAGCCCAGCTGGCGGCGGCCAGGGCTGCGATCGCCCCGCCCAGGCTGTGGCCCGTCACCACTAGGGGCAACAGTCTGTGGGGAGACATCAGGCGTTCCAGCTGGGGCCGCAGCGCCTCGAACTGCCCCCAGAAGCCAGCGTGCACCGAACTGCCCAGCTCATTCACCACCTTGGGGTTCACCTTCAGGTTGCTGAGCCAATCGGCCGTGCTCTCGGTGCCGCGGAAACACACCAGCACCAGATCGGGGCTGGAGGCAAGAAACCCTTGGGCCGCATCCTGCTCGACGAAATCACAGTTGCTGAAGCCCCAGGCTCGGAGCTGACGCTCAACCTCCGCCTCGGGGTTGTACGCCAGTTGACTGGCCAGGGCCAGCGACAGCGCAGTAGGCCAGCTGAACACTGCGCTGGAAAGGGAGCTGAGCTTGAAATCTGCAGGCGTGGGAACGGAGGCTGCCGGCGTCCCACGGCGTCCGAATGGCGCCCAGCCCTCCTCGACAGTCTCGGGGGTCGGCGCTGCGACAGGGGATGAGGCCTGAGCAGCCGCTGCAGACTGGGGCACAGTGGCGCTGGCTCCGAGGGTAGGTGTTCCGAAGCTCACGCTTACCTGCAGGGGGATCGTCCATGTGGCCGTGGTGACCGCAGCCGGGGAGCTGGGCACCTCCAGCTGTTGCGGCCTGACCACCTCGCCCTGCGACAGCCCCGGCTCAGGTGGCCTGGCGACGGCTGGGGGCAGGATCACCGGGCCGCGTTGATGCGGTGGCGGGGGAGGCGTTGCGGCCAGCAGCTTTTGTCGCATTGCTTCGGCCGCCGCAGGCAGCGGCTGGTTGCGAATGTGACGCACCAGGCGGCTCACGCGCACCCCTTCATTCGCCACCCAGGCAATGCGCTGCTCACCCATCCACTCCTGCCAGAGCCGCCCGTCGCTGGTCACCACCTGCCCCTGTTCGTTGCGCTTCGGCACGCCGGAATGGTGCAGTGCCACCACCTCCCACTGGTCGTTGAAGACAGGGGAACCGGACGAGCCCGGGTCGGTGTCGGTGCGGTAGTGGAGAAACAGCTCCAGCTCATCGACAACCTGGTTGTTACGGATCGCCAGTTGTTTCGGCTCACCGTTGGGGTGCTGGATGATGTTCACCTTCTCCCCCACCAGCAACTTGCCGCTGTCCTCGATCAGGGGAAGCCAGCCGTAGGCGTTTAGGTCGCCGTCGTCGACCACGGCTACCAGGCTGTAGTCCAGTTCCTTGTCGGTGAGGAAAAACTCCTGTGGCGCCAGCGCGAAGCATTGGGTGGCCTGCAGCTCGCCACTGGCCTCTTCCTGGAAATTGAACTCCACCTTGGACTGGCGGGCCTGCTCGGCATCGGCCAGCACATGGTGGTTGGTGAGCAGCAGCCGGGGAGCCACCAGGAAGCCGGTACCGAAACCCTCGCTGGCGCCAGTCCCACCGCCGATATGCACCCGCCCCACGGCCTGGGCCACCCGCAGACCCTGCTCAAAGAAGCGAATGCCAATCAGATCATTGGTGTCGAGCACCCGCTCCAGGGCCCGCGGGAATGCCGCCGGGCTAGCCCCGGGGCCCATGGGATCAAAGTGCAACCCCTCCCGTCGCAGGCAGTCCACCCGCTCGGGATCGGCATGCAGCCGGCGCAGGCGCTCATAGATCAAGTCGGGGGTATTGACGGCGATGCCAAAGATGTCGCGGGCATCGATCCGCGTGATGTTGCATTCCCGCTCAGAGGCCCGGTCACGGTAGCGCTGTTCGGTATCGGTAACCTGACCCAGAATGGACATCGCTACAACAAGCTCTGCCCCACCGTAAGCACAGATCACAGGTCCGTCAGCAGGGCTTGCCGCTTTCGTTGCCGATTCAGGGTTTCCTCGAGGCTCTCACAACAGCTTGAGGACCTGCCTGTGCACCAGGAAGATCCCTTTCGGGCCCGCCCTGGATCGGTTCGTTACAAGGATGCACCCATGAACACTGAATGCTCCGATGGTTGCTTGAAGGCAGCGCTAGGAAAACACATCCTTCGAACGCTGCCCTTGAGTGGCGGGCAGGAGTTTATACGGAGCTCGGGGCTAACCCGCCCCGTCCACTGCACCTGGTTGTTCGGAGGTATCGAGGTACTACAGCACTTCGCAATTCTTAGCTCCCGTCGATTAATTGATCCATGGCTGCCTTGAGCTTCCGTTTTTCAATGGCAGGATCTACCATTTGAACATATTCGACCTCCGCCAAGTCGTCACCTCTTTTGCGATTCTGGCGAGGCTCTAGAGCTTCGACCAGGATGGCTTCAAGGGCAGGAACGAGCTTGGATGAATCATAATTATCGGGCATTGTGCCCAGACTTCCTGAATCGGTAACAGGAACCAGGCCAAACCAAGAGAACCGATTCCATCTTGTGGCAAGCCTGTCTACAGTGTGCTCAAATAGACGCAGACCAAGTGCCCGATCCGTTACTCGACCCACATAGATCACTTCTCGCCCATCATAAAGTAGATATATTCCGCGTTGCTTATTAAAATCCACGGGCGTGGCTCCAATCTGCTGCATCCCGAGAAGTTTGGGACTTCTGCTCCATTCGACAGACTCACGCCTCCAAAACATTCCAAAAGCTGTAAAGACTGCATATTGCTCATCTACATCATCTTCTTCAACTGGAGTGCCATGAATTGCTTGGGCAGCGCTTGGGACTTGCGCATTGGCAGCTGATTCGCTCGGTTTATCGGCTAGCGCATATGTGCCTTTTGCCACTCGAACATATGGTGACTTGGATCCTTCTTTCTTAATTGACTGTGTGATTTGGGCGCTCACAGTAGCCACTGGCGTCGCACCTATGTTTTCTCTAAGCCCATCAGCCAGTATTCGATCTGTAATTTCCTTATAGTGAAGAGGGCCTATGGATCCGGCAAGAACCTTCTGGATCGCTTTCTGCCAAGTGAGTTCTGTCATGCCTACAATCCGTCAACTCTCGCAGGATCTACTGATCATAGAAGCTATTGGCGGATCCTCCGAACGCTCCAGCTCAGCGGCGGGAGAGCATCTTTTACTGAGCCAGGGGACTGTAAGTCCCGTCCGCTGCAGCTGGTTGTTCGACGACCGGATCTGATCGTAGACAAGTTCACTATGAACCACGGACAACTCCGCCATCATTCTGAGAAGGGAAGAGCACGAGGCATATAAGATCTACC